>Ga0180433_10002277_pt1 | contig 29871 bp, 29 predicted proteins | sample SS_ome_8_FD_132980 | JGI IMG/M metagenome (GOLD analysis project Ga0180433, IMG submission 132980) | Hypersaline lake sediment archaeal communities from the Salton Sea, California, USA - SS_1_D_1 metaG | ecosystem: Environmental > Aquatic > Non-marine Saline and Alkaline > Hypersaline >... | reverse complement strand
TTTAACTCAAGGTGCAATTTCTTTAAGATTAAAGAATCTTTTTTAAATGTGTAATTCCATGTTATCAGTAGTAAAAAAAAGATGGGAAATCATCTAATGAGTGAAAAAAATAGTGAAATAATCAACGAAATTAATGTTGCTGCCTATTACATTGCTGAGGGTAAGAATCCTTACGATACCTTATGCTGGAATCTTGCCAAAATGCAATTAACTTACGATAATTTAGGAATGGCTCCTCCAGAAGATGTTATTAAACAAAAAGCAGCTCAGATTTATTTCGAAAAGTGCCCATATGATATTCTGTGTTGGCGAATAGCCGAATTAGAAATTTTAATGAAGTATAGCATGTACAATACTGAATAAAAAAGAAAAAAAAATAATTTTATTGTATTTTTATCGGGTATTGACCATATTTTTCTATTGCTCTAGGTATAGCCATTATATTTCCTAATGGTACACCCCACGGTAAGCAGCAAACTGGAGCACATACATACCGTCCTCCTGGAGCAAGAGCTATGATGTTATCTCTTACCTTTTCTTCAACGTCTTGAGACGTTCCCGTGAGCATTTCTCGAGAAACATCTATATTAGCACCCATTATTGTAATTTCAGGATACATTTCCTTAAATTTAATCCAATAATCGAGATCTAATGGATGGGATCCATGTACAGCAACAAAATCAATTTCCTTGCAAACTTCCTTGAAGTATGGCGTGGTACCACAGTTGTGAAATACGAAGGGGACTTTAATTTTCTCCTGCAATCTCTTAATGAATTGCCCTTCGAATTTCATGGCGTCATCAAAACTCATCATGTGTTTATTAAACGAGTAACCAGTGAGCATGATCATTGGACTGAATCCCACTTTCTCAGTCCAATTTTTTATCACATCAAGCTGGCTTTCATACACTTTTTCACATAATTTAAGCAGTAATTCAGGATTCTTCCTCATATCCTTAAACGCTTGAACGCCTCTTAATTCTTGAACGACGCTCCAGATCCCTAATCCAAACATTTGAGGAAATTTAGTCTTTTCATTAACAATATTTGCAGCTTCCATTGAAATTTTCCAAATAGAACTTTTAGAATGGTCTGGTATTTCAAGTTTATCTATATCTTCTTCGGTCTTGCATACTGCACCTTGAATAATTGAAAGCGGTTTATAGTCATACCATCGTATCGTATCTAATTTATCGTTCGATTCGGCAAATGCTAAAGCTTCTCCTGGACCAGCATAGGATGTTGGGATTTGAATGGTATCAACTTCCAAAAATTCGTAAGATCCTATAACGGCTTTAGCGTAAATCTCAGGGGAGCTTAACATTTCCTTCACGGTGACTCCTGCCACTCTACAAAGCATTTGTTCGTTAATTAGAGCAAAATAAGGAACTCTATCCACTTTCCTCATCCTTCCGGACATTGCATTCATTAACCGAAGTGCTGATTGCACCCAATCGTGTGGCATCTTAACTTACACCTCGTTTTTCTAATTTTATAATTCTATTGATCTTTTTCACGCCTTCCCATCCGTCTTTTGCACAATCGTCTGCTCCGATCAAAACACATGCTGCTTTTGAGACGACGCCCCCTCCAATGATAATCTTGGATTCGACATTTTTATCTTTAAGTAAGGCAATTGTTTCTCGCATTTTAGAGATGCTTGCGGTAAGTAACCCACTTAGACCTATAATATCAGGAGTATTTTCTAAAGCTTTTTGAGCAAATGTTTCTGGAGGAACTTCAGTTCCTAGATCAATGACATCGTATCCTTGACCTTGAAGAAGTGAACTGACTAAACTTTTTCCGATATCATGCACGTCGCCTTCGACAGTTCCGATTAAGATTTTACCGACCGATTTTTCAGAAGCCTGTTCCATGGTTGGTTTCAATACCTCGATGGCCGCTTCTAAGGCGTCTCCAGAAATTAACATGTCAGCAAGGAAATACTCTTCTTTTTCATATAGTTGCCCGATCTCTTCGCACGCCTTAATTATACCTTCGTTTAATATTACTTTATAATCCAAACCCGAATCAAGCGCTTCTTTTACATGAGACGGAGCTTGAATTTCGTCTCCGTCAACAATAGCGTTTTTTAAATTCGTGATATTTTCATTTTCACTCATAAGACTTTACTCTGATATTAATGAATTTTCATTATTAATCATTTATATTTTATTTTCTCAAGTTCTATATATACTTTAAATTTATTACTAAACCAATTCATAAAAAAAGTCACAATGAAAAATCATGGATATATTTTAATACTACTATTTTGATTACTTACCTAATAAGGAATTATATTTTGTCGTTGAATAAATAAAGAAGTTAAAACAGTCAGAAGGAGATAATTTTTTAGGAAGCTGAATTATAAATTCTTACTTAATAATTAATTAAGATATTGTAAATTCGTGTTTAGAGAAGCATGGGAGAATCAGAACAGAATTATAAACGACTATATGAAACTGCTCAAGTAGGTTTTTGGACGTCTTTAATAAAAGGCGCGATTATTATTAAAGCCAACAATAAGGGAGCTCAAATTCTTGGATTGAACAATGCGAGTGAAATAATTAATACAAAAATAACCGATTATTTTGCTCCAGAAATTTCTATGGCGATATACCAAGAATTGAAACAATCTGGAGAAGTATCTAATTGCGAAGGGCAATTAGTAGATGTAAATGGTATTAAAAAAATCGTGTCAATCTCAGCACGATTATTCGAAAGAGACAACGGTGAAGAATACATTGAAGGTTATATTTTTGATATCACTGACTTAAAAAAAGCACAGGAAGCGTTAAAAGAATCAGAAGAAAAGTTCAGAATATTTGCGGATCAATCACACATGGGAATAGCTGTAGTGCAAGAGGACTCTATTAAATATGTGAATGAAGCACTATCAGAAATAAACGAATATTCCATCGAGGAAATGATGAATTGGACGCCAATTGATTACATGAAAACAACCCATCCCGAAGACATACCTAAGGTAATGGAACGGATTAGAAGAAGGCAAGCAGGTGAAGAAGACTTACCAGAGAGCTTTACTTGTAGATTAATTACAAAATCTGGTAAAATTAAATGGATTCAATCTTTTGGTAAAACCATTCTTTATAATGGAAAATATGCTGATTATGGCTCTGTTATAGATATTACAGATAGAATGGAGATGACCAATAAATTAAAAGAATCCCAGGAAATGCTTCAATTAGTGATGGATAATATTCCCCAGTTTATTTTTTGGAAAGATAAAGATTCAAGATACTTGGGGTGTAATAAAAATTTTGCCAGGGTTGCCGGAGTTAATGTTCCAGAATATATCGTTGGTTTGCAAGATAAAGATCTAGCATGGGAAAAGGAAGAATCAGAATTTTTTCATGAAACAGATGCATTGGTAATGGAATCGGATGCTCCCGAATTTCACATTATTGAACAACAACTCCAAGCTGATGGAAAGCATGCTTGGTTAGATACTAATAAAATACCTTTGCATGACTCAGAAGGAAATGTTGTTGGGCTTCTCGGAACTTATGAAGATATTACCGAACGAGTAATTTCTGAACAAGCTTTGAAGAAATCTGAAGCAAAATATCGTGAGGCTTATAATAATGCAAATTTTTTAAAGGACATTTTTTCTCATGATATAAATAATATTCTTCAAAGCATACAAACTGCTAATGAGCTTTATAAAATAGCAATCGATAAGGATAATCCCAAAGAATTAAGAGATATAACGGATGTAATAAGATTGCAGGTCATTAGAGGAGCAAAATTAGTTAATACGATACGAAAACTTTCTGAACTTGAGGAATATGAGCAATTCCTCGAACCTATCGTAATTAAGGACATTTTGGAGCAATCTATTAACAATATTAAGAATCTTTTTCAAAAAAAGAGCATCAATGTTCAAATCAAATCTTTAAATAATCATGGAACTGTTCAAGCGAATGAATACTTAAAAGATATTTTCGATAACTTATTAATGAATTCTGTTATTTACAATGAACATGAGAACATTGAAATTTTAATCACATTTTCTAAAGAGATTATTGAGAAGAAGGCTTTTTGTAGAATTGAATTCAGAGACAACGGAACAGGAATAGAGGAGATTCGTAAAAAAATAATATTTCAAAGAGCATCTAATAAAGATAAGACAATTAGTGGACTGGGATTAGGATTATCGTTAGTTAAGAAAATTATAGATACTTATAATGGAAAGATTTGGGTAGAAGATATAGTAAAAGGAGATCATTCCAAAGGAAGCAATTTTATAATAATTATTCCTAAAGCGTAATAAACTATTAATTCAAGTTAACAATTACTTATCTTTGAAAATGAACATTTCTTACGAAATCTTGTCTAAAAAAATAGGATTATCAAGGATTGGACGAATATGTTTTTCTAAAACCTCAAAGGAGCGCTTGAAAACTCCAACTCTTGCAATTCCTTTAGAGAGATTTCTCATGAAGCAATTTAATTTTATAAAAGAATTTGAAAATCATTCATTATTCACGATATCTAAAGAAATTTATTTAAAAACCCATTTTATAAGAGAAAAATTCAAAAACACCAGTTTTATTTACAATTATAATGGAACTCTAAATACACTTCAAGAGGTTTTGGATGAAAACCTCTTTATATTCTCACAAAATCACTTATTAGCGATAATTCCATTTAATATCCCTACTACAGCAATATCTAAAAATTTTGCAATACTAGAAATTGAGAATTACATTCACGAAGCTGAACAAATGTTAGAAAACAATCCAACCATCAATTTTGGTTTAACAATAAAAACATATGACTTTCCTGAATTATTTGAATTGTATATTCCATTAATACAGAATTATGAGAATATCATTCTATTGAATTTTCAAGATCTATTTAATAATCTTAGCAAGTTTAGAGATATTTTAGATGTAATTTATCAAGTAAATAATAAGCTTGACATAAACATCGCTTTGATGGCTTCAGGTAGGATCCTCCCCAAATATTATCCAATATTAGTCTATTTAGGGTTTGACATAGTTAATAGCTCCTATTTAATTTATTTATCATCTGAAAATTTTTACGACATGATAGACTATTTATTACCGATTTATAAAATTCAATATTTACCTTGTTCTTGCGTGGCTTGCGTTGGAAAATTAACTGAACTTTTAGAAAAGAAAGATTCCCCCCAAAAAATAGATTTACTTTGCATGCATAATCTCATTACCGCAAAAAATTACATGAATAAGATAACTCAGTACTTAAAAACTGAAGATTACCGTGCTTTTGTTGAAAAAACTTCATTAGATGATATGAATATCATTTCAATGTTAAAAATTCTTGACAGGCATTATAGTGAGTTATTAATAAAGGGAACTCCGATAAATCAAGAAAAGAAAACAATAAATTGTCTTGGAGCGTCTTCCTACTTTCGACCAGACTTTATTGAATTCCGGGAAAGAACGATATGTAATTTTGAACCAGAACCATGGACTAAATTAATAATTTTACTTCCTTGTTCTGCAAAGAAACCTTACTCGCAATCTAAGTCTCATAAAAGATTTTACGAGGTGATTCGGAAATTTTCAGAATTTCCAACTTTTCAAGAAATTATTTTAACATCACCACTAGGAGCAATTCCACGGCAGTTGGAAGATATTTATCCCGTGAATTCTTATGATATTTCTGTAACAGGAGTATGGGACACTGAAGAAAAAACCATTACTGAAAACATGCTTGCTAAATTACTTCAAAAATATGATAAAGAAATAGTAGTAATTGCTCACCTTGAAGGAGAGTATCGAGACATTGTTAAGAAAGTTATGAAAACAACTCAACTTCAAGTTTATTTTTCAGAAATTGAGAATGGAATTACTTCAATGGAATCCCTGATGTCCTTAAAAAATTTGATTCAAAAACATAAAGATAAATTCAAACAAGAAAAAGAATTTACAAAAGGAGGAGTTTTGTTGAAAACTTGGACGCGAAAGTGCAAGAAGATAGCTGATTATCAGTTTGGTCTTGGAGCAGGACAACTGCTTTTTTCCAACGGGATAATTACAAAAAAGAATAGGCAAGGAACTCGACTCGACATCATTGATTTTAAGACGAAAAAAAAAATGGCTATTCTGAAGATAGAGGCAGGCCAATTGTTGTTAACGATAAACGGAGCAAGACAATTCGAGCCTTTTAAAGATAACAAGAATGTTGTTGTTTTTGATGGGGATAAAATTAGTGGAAATACGGTATTTCGTCCTGGTATAACTGAATACGACCCAGACATCCTTCCGAATTCTTGTGTCATAATTTTAAACCATGACAAAAAAAAAGTTATAGGTGTAGGGCAATCAATAGTGGGTTCCAATTACATTACAAATTCAAAAACTGGGAGGATCATTAAAGTATATGAAAGAATTAAATAGTGATTATCCTCTAGCTGAACGCATAAAGTTTACTCGCCAAAGAGCTTTAAAAAAGAAGGTGCCTTATAGCGAAGAACTCTTAAAAAATCCAGTAGCTTATTGGATTAAGGAAGATAGATTACTCAAGGAAGTTGGAAAGGAATTTACTATAATCTTACGAACAAAAGGGTGTAGTTGGGCTTTAGGTGAAATGGGAGGATGTTCAATGTGTGGATACGTTCAAGACGCAAACATTGAAAACGTTAAACCAGAGTATATATTAAAACAATTTGAACACGCCCTTAATAATAAATTAGAAGAAATACGAGAAGATAATAATAATTACGTTCTTAAAATTTTTAATTCGGGTAGTTTTTTCGATGAGACGGAGATTCCTAATCATATTCGTGAACAAATATATAAGAAAATTTCAGAAATTCCAAATATAAAAGAAATAGTCGTAGAATCGAGAGTAGAATATATAACTCATGAAAATCTCGCTACAATGGATAATTTATTGCATAAAAAAGAGATTGAAATAGGAATTGGCCTGGAAACTGCTAACGACCATATTAGACAACATTTCATAAATAAAGGACTAACATTAGCAGAGTTTAAAACGGCTCTAGGCACGTGTCAAGAAAATAACATCGGTGTTAAAGCTTATTTATTACTAAAACCTCCTTTTCTTAACGAACAGAGCGCTATCGACGATTGCGTGAGCTCTATAAGAACTTGTATCAATTTAAATGTAAATACTATTTCTATAAATCCATTGAACATCCAAAGAGGATCGCTTGCAGAGTATCTATGGTATCAAAATCGATATAGACCTCCCTGGTTCTATTCTCTGTTTAAATGCTTGAAGAAAGCAATAAGTCAAGAAGATCTCAGTAATACTAGAGTTTTATCTGATCCATCAGGAGCGGGTACTAAGCGGGGTATTCACAATTGCTTGAAAAGAGAGTGTAATGAAAGCATGAAGAGAATTCTAAAAAAATTTATTCAAAAACAAAATATTGATGAGTTAAATCAGAAAAGTTATAAGTGTAATTGTAAAAAACAATATCAATATCAAACAAAAAGCATGATTTCAATCTAATGAAGAGATTTTATAGTGACGAAATTTAAAAAAGGTATGTCAAAAATATGTTAAGTTCTAGCATTTTTCCATCATCTTCTTTTTGAAATACGATGAATTTTTGCTCAACATTCTCGAAATAATAATAATATTTAAATTAGATTTTTAATAGAACTTTAAATATTGGATTGAAAAATGAGCGCGGGAATTTTACTCATAATGAAAAATTGGAAAAAATTGGATTTATTCTACATTGGTCAATCAAAGAAGCATCAGATTTATAGAGCTAAAAAATGGTCGCGCGATCTTGAAAAAATTTTGAAGAAACCAATCTACAATGAAAATTACGAAGAAATTGGGCATGTAAAAGATATTTTTGGCCCAATCGATAGACCCTTCATTTCAATTAAAACCGTACCGGATCAAGAATTCAATTCCGATGATAACCTCAATCTTTACGCGAAAATAGTTAAATAAGTCGGCGTTAAATAAAAAATGGTATCATATAGTTCAAGTTGGAAGGACTCAAAATCATCAGTTGAAAATCCAAACCAAGAAGGTACTATATGTTCGGAATGCGGTGAAGATATTCTTTTTGATGAAAACAGAGGACATACAGTATGTGAAAAATGTGGTTTAGTTCATTCCGAAAAACATATTGATCGGGGTCCAGAATGGAGAGCTTTTGACGCAGATCAAAAGAAAAAGAGAACAAGAACAGGAGCACCCATGACTTACATGATTCACGATAAAGGGCTTAGCACGATGATAGATTGGAAAAATCGTGATATCTTTGGTAAAGAAATTCCCGTCAAGTTAAGAGGTCAAATTTACAGGCTCCGAAAATGGCAGAGCCGAATCCGTGTATCTGATGCAACTGAGAGGAATTTGACTTTTGCACTTAGCGAGCTTGATCGAATGGCATCAAATTTGGATCTCCAAAAAAATATACGCGAGAGTTCGGCAAAAATCTACCGAGATGCTGTTGACATGCATTTAATTCGGGGGAGAAGTATTGAAGGTGTTGCTGCAGCAAGTTTATATGCCGCTTGTAGACGATATCGAATTCCACGTACCTTAAATGAAATTGCTGAAATTGCAAGGGTTGATAAGAAAGAAATTGGGAGATCTTTTAGATTTATCTCTAAAGAACTTTTTTTAAACTTAAATCCAACGAAAGCAGTCGATTTTTTAACGAGATTTGTTACTGAATTAGGATTAAGTCCAGAATGTCAAAAAATAGCAAAAAAAATCATAAAAATGGCAGAACTTCGCGGTTTAACCTCAGGAAGAGGTCCTACAGGTGTTTGTGCTGCTGCGATCTATGCGTCTTCTATATTATCTAAAGAAAGAAGAACTCAAAGAAAAATTGCCGCTATTGCAGGTGTGACAGAAGTAACCGTACGAAACCGAGTTTCAGAGCTTATAGAAAACTTGAACCTGGGTATTTCATTGAAAAAGAAAGACTTACCTTAAAATATCAAGCAGTTTAAAAATAGCTATCCTATATATATTACTTCGACTATTACTTCTTAATGTAAATTTGAGTATTTCCATCTAATAATTGAAATGAGCTCTTTCTCTTTGAAATGCTCTCTGTTTTTCCTAAAATTAACAATCCACCTTTTGCCATGTGATCTTCTAAGACTTTTATTAATTTATCGTAATAACTTTTATTTATGTATATTAACAAATATCTACAAAAGATGATATCGTATTTTTGGTTCTTTACATGCCCTTTTGTAACGTCTTCTTCGACAAATTCAACAGATTTTCTAATATCTTCCTTTATTTTATATTCATCTACTTGATTTCTGTTAATTTTCTCAAAATATTCATCCTTATCTTGAGAAGTTAATTCTCTGAGCGAAAATTCGTTAAAAATTCCACCTTCTGCCGCCTTAATGGCTTTATTATCTATATCTGAAGCAATGATTTCATAATCAGGAAAATTATCGATTTTATTTTTTAATTGATTAAGCATCATTACTAATGAGTATGGTTCTTCTCCGGATGCGCACGCACAAGACCAGATTCTTAATTTTCCAAGTTTATTAACAGAATTGAGAGACCTTTGTATCTTTTTATAAATTGAAAGTTTAGAAAGATATTGGTTTTCCTTAGTTGTTAAATGAGATCGTCCCTTTTTGGTTAATGTAAATAATTCTTCTATTTTTTGAAAAATTTCAATATTCCGAAAGAAATAAGTATAATTAACTGTGAAGTCGTTCAAGAATTTATTAATTTCGCTAGGGTTTGCTTTTATATAATCATAATACTCTTGATCAGAGTTCAATCTTATCTGGGTTAATCTTGATTTTACTCTTTTTTCGATAAAACTACGACGATAACATTCAAATCGCAAACCTGTTTTATCGCCAAGTAAGTTTATTAAAGCATCCATCGATCTTGGATTAATTATCATGCTTTCCATTCCTAATATTACCCCCGTTAATTAAATAAAATAAAGGTCGTGTTATTCACAAATTATAATGTTATTTCCTTGAAAAAGTTGTTTGCAATCATAATTTTTGCTATGATTAGGGCGAAATAAATGCTAGAATTTATTTGCATATTATCAAAATGATATTCAAATTAATAATTATGAAGGACAATCTTTATCGTAACTAAAAAAAGAATATCAACATGTCAGGTGTTTTAAGTGAAACCGATAATAAGTGAGACAGAAGTTTCATATTTTTTATATGAAGTATCAAAGCGATTTCCAAATAGTTTTTTAGCAGGTGTTATCTGCGATAAACATGGATTTCTTCTTGCAGGGGCTAGAAAAGCAAGAAAAGCTCAAATTCAGATGCAAGAGAATGAACTAGCGATGTTAGCAATTGCTCATAAACAAGAGCTCAAAAATGACTCGAGATTCGTGGGAGTTCAAAAAACTTTAAACAATTCCGAAGATATTCGATTGCTTCTATTATTAGATAAAGAAAATTCTAAAAGAATGAGTAACCGATTTAAAGAGTTAAAGTCATTGATCTCAAGACAAACACTTTTTTAAGAAAATCAATTTGTTACTTTATCCGTTCTGCTATAACATAAATTGCATTATTTAAATTAGTATAAAATATTTATTTCAATTCTTTTATATATAGCTTAGAGAAAAATTTGAGTTACGTTTAAATATTTATTAATCAACATTTATACCAATAAACAACGATATAACTGATAGGTAGGTAATAATGAGTTATTCTGAAGATGAGCACTTGCTTAAGCAAGTTTTAAACACGATAATCAATTCTACAGCTGGTTTAAAACACGTGCTTGTCATTGATGATACGGGAATAACTATAATGAGCGAATCTAAATTTAACATCGCTAAGGACGACGTAACGGTTGAAAAAATCGGAGCGATTGGAGGAGCTGTCTTTATTGCGGGCGAAGAACAAGGTGAAATTCTTGGATATGGGAATATTCGAATTCAGATAACAGAATATTACGATGGAATGATATTCTCTGCGAAAGTTGGAAATGGTGTGTTATGTATAGCCACTGATAACAAGGTACAAATAGGATTTATTAGAGCTTTGTTAAATCGGTATGCTATAAAAATTGGACAAATTCTTAGTAATTACCTCAAGCAAGATCAAGAAGGCATAAATAACGAGTTAAAAGCATTATTTAGCACGGACATGCCCTTATAATGAGTTTTATGCTTTAATACTGCTTTTTCTTAATTAGATTGCCAAAACATAAAATCAGCATATATTGTTGCCTAAAAACACTAACACTATTTTCTCATTTAATGGAAATTCCGTAAAATCGAAAATGTTCTCTCGTGTTAGGCGTTAATTTCTATGCCTTTTTGGGGCATAATCATATCTGCAATCTGGGTACTGACTCAAACCTCATCGCATTGGTACTCACCGTAGCTTGGTAAAGAGCCCATTTTGCTTGCAGTAAATTATTGATTATTAAACTCTGGATGTGAGCATGGTTTTGCACGCATAATCATCTGTTTTCATATGCGCCCTCGTCATGTTCATTTATTCCATCATCGCTTTCCCAATATTTATATAAAACAAGTAAATATAAAGATTCTGCTTTTCTATTGACTATTTTCCATTCTTTTTATTAAACCACTCAAACAGTCAAACAATAAAATCTTTATAGTCTCAAAAGCAATATCAATTTCAATGTCGTTATCGTGAAAATCGTCGTCTTTATAGAATGCTTTAAAAATTGCGGGTGTAGATATAATCTTATGGGAAGCCTGTACGAGAAAACTCCACGTTAATCTGGAGTTGAATTCTATCTTCATTATGAGTGAGAGCATTGCCATTTCTATATTTCCACGAGCCCAATCAGAAGGAATCTCAAAATATAAGTTCAAAATCCTTTTTTTCTTATTAATTAGCACGATTTCGAAAAAAGTTTCGTTTATATCTAAATCAAAAAATTTCATGAGTTTATGAACAATATCTTCCTCTAGCTTTGCGTTATTTTGAGGGAAAGAAAGGAATATTGATGGCCCTTTGATACGATGAAAATAAGTGAGAACAAGTTGCAAGTTTTAATACTCATTATTTTAATAATTTAGAGAAAATGTCTCTATAAAATTTTATCTAAATCTAAAAAGGAGAAAAAAAAAAGAAAAAAATTATTTGATCATACTTTTCCATATCTTTTGAACAATCCTATACCAACAACTACTATTACAACGCTAATTATCAAAACTACGGTAAAATCGAACCAGATATTTATTTCTGTTAATGGTACTCCGTTAAATATCATTGTTATTGCATCAGTCACGTAATAACTTGGTAAAAACATGGCAATTGGTCTCGTAGTCTCAGTTATAGGAATAAAGGTTCCGAAAAACATTTGAGGCAATATGAATATAAATGAAATGCCAGTCGCAGCTTCTGCACTCTTTGCAATTGTAGCTGTTATAAGTCCTAATCCTACGGAACATAGAGAGAGAATCATTACGAAAAGAAATGCTAAAATCAATCCTGGAGCTTCACCTAGAGCTTGAAAACCCATAAGAAATGCAGAAATAGCCACTATCGCTACTTGTAATACAGATAATAACGTGTATGTAATCAAATTACTTCCCATAAATTCTCCAGAAGTTGTAGGAGTTACGTTTATTCTTTTTAATAATCCTTGCTCTCGATCGTCTGAAAAAGCTTGAGCAACAGACATGATGATGAAAATACAAGCATAACTAAATAATCCTGGAACCATGAATTCAAATTGAGTCTTTTCAGGGACTGCACTTGGCATGGTCGCAAAACCCAATCCAAACGATAAAGTTAGCACGAGAGGAAATAATATCATCATGAACAGATATGCGGGTTCTCGTATTATCTTTTTTAGTTCCATTTTTACTAGAGCAGATATTCTTTGTATATTCATTTTTAAACCCCCTCCATTATTCTTCTTCCTGTAATTTTCATAAACACCTTTTCAAGGTTTTTCGCCTCGTATCTCTCCATTAACTCTTTAGGAGAACCCATGGCAATTAATTCTCCATAATCTATAATCGCAACTGTATCACTAAGCGCTTCTGCTTCCTCGATATAATGAGTTGTTAATATAACCGTTTTGTTTTGTTCCTTAAGAGAGCCAATAAATTCCCACGTTTTTCTTCGAGCTCGTGGATCCATCCCTACAGTTGGTTCGTCGAGAAAAACAATATAGGGATTATTTACTAAAGCCATTAACAGGTTTATTTGTCGAAGCATACCACCACTGTATCCCTTTGCCTTCCTTTTACTAGCTTCAGTGAAGGTAACTGCTTCTAAAAGTTCATCAACTTTTTGTTTTATTTCCTTTTTATCCATTGCATGTAAATTACCAAACAATTCGATATTTTCCCTTCCGGTAAGGAACTTGAATATCGCAGCATGTTGAGGGCACACTCCAATGAATTTTTTAATACTTTTCAGAGACTTTTTCACATTATATCCTCCAACATATACATCTCCGCTTGTAGGTTTTAACAAGCCAATCATCATGTTAATCGTCGTAGTTTTTCCCGCACCATTCGGTCCTAGTAAACCAAAGATTTGCCCTTCTTTTACTTCGAAACTCAGGTCATTTACCGCAGTGACATCTTCAAATTTTTTCACGAGATTTTTGATGATAATTGCTTTACCATGTTCTGGATCGTAAACGTCCTCAGGACCATCTTTAGCCCTGTTTTTTTTCATTTTTGCCAGCATTTTTTTGAATCACCAATTTTTTTGTTAATTAAAGTTAATTTTTTATATTTAATTTTAAAATATTAAAACGTGCATTTAATATTAACGCGCTGAGCGAATGGGTAAAATGGGTAAAAATCCGGATGAAAATGGGCGATTTATCACCCTCATAGGTGATAAATGGTACACGAAAAAAATTGAATTTTTTTCAACTCATTATAATTAACGGTTTCTGGGCGATTTAGAATTATTTTTATTTTTCTTATTTAAAGGAATTTTTGAAAAATAGTACTATTTCTTGAACTCAACATGTTATAAATCGCCCAATTTTAATTAGGTTTTAATATATCACTTTGAGCCATTCGTGAGTTCTTTTACTTTATTATCCAAATAAGTATCCACCCACGTGGAATAGATTTTTCCTTCGATAAGAATATGAACATCTACCGATTCAAAATCCATTAAAAATAAGGATTCTTTGATATCTGTTATTTCTCTCATGGTATTTACCCTAACACATAATAATACTAAGTTCGGAAGATTACTGAATGTCCAATTAAACACGAGTTTTTGGCCATATTGTTCTTGAAGTTTATTTCTTAATGTTGAAGAGTCAATATCAATATTAGGGTTTAATTTTAGAAGAACCATAGATATTAATTGTGGGGTTTTATCCGGATACCAATCTACTGTGAATCTAACCAGATTTTTTTCAATCAGTCTATTTAAATGCCTTCTGATGGTTTTTGTGGATGAACCAATTTCTTTTGATATATCAGAAATAGTTTTTCGTGAATTATCTTTTAGAGAATAAATGATTAAATAGTCTAACTTTGAAATATTCATATCGTTAGGGATTTTTACATTGCTGGGTAGCATATCTTTATCTAATCCTATAAAAGGTTCTTTTATTTCAGCAATTTTTCTAACAAAAGAGACTAATGAATCTAATTCACTTATATTCTCAAGATATGCGTGAATAAAAAGAATATTCCCGCTAGCTTGAGTAATGTTGTATATACATTCATTTTTTCCAAGTTTATTAATTAAAGCTTTCTTATTTTTGATTGGAGACTCTCCAAACATAATAAGATTAACCATATTTGGGAATAGGAAAAAACTCAGCTTTGTTTGGAAGTTTTGGAGAGCACCAATTTCCACTAAAGATTTAACACGTTTATGGACGGAATTGACTGACATATTCAATAATTCTGCAAGATCTGAATATGGTTGTCGTGAGTTAGCCATTAACATCATTGATATCGTAATATCAATTTCATCCATACTAACCATTATCTAGTAAGAAATTTAAAAAATATGTTTTTAGAAAATAATTTTAATAATGCATTTCCATTACACACTGTAATGACAACATGTTTTTTCATAAAATCATCTACCATAGATATCAGCAAATACACGATAAAAGATTTGGTTGGTTCCTCAGGTCGCTTGGATGTCATAGTGAGATGTATTTTAGCCGTGTTGTTGAAAGAAAACGAGTTCGAAAAAGACGTTCAAATTTGGACTTTTTTAGATAACTATGGGACGTTTATATTTAATTCAGAGCAGTTGGATTATTTAAATTTTCCAAAAAATGAGCTGCTACTGGCAGATTGGTTTAAAAAGTTAATTGAAGGAAAAAATCTTGAAAACGTCGAGAATCCATTAAAATCCGTTAGAAGAACAGAAAAAGAGATTATTGAAGCAATAAACCATTTTATAGAATTAGGTTATGAAGCTTTTACCCTAAGCGAAAGCGGGCAAGATTTTTTTAGTTGCATTGAAGACATCCATACAAAAAAGAATTTATTATTCGTTGTAGGAAATCAAACAGGGGATTTTATCGCTTCAGAAGAATTGTTAGACTTGAACTTGCCTTCCTTAAGTTTTGGAACAGGATCTTATTTGGCAAGCTCAATAATTCGATTGATAAAGTTATACTTATTGAGATAAAATAAATTATTTAATTTAAAGAACCTTTTCTTATATACCGCTATACTATTAGCTTTGGAGTCTTTGAACGAAAGTGGACGCTACTGAAGAAACAACGAAGAAGAGAGAACGTCAAAATAACATTTTAGACCGGCTCATTGATCGTCCCGTCGGATATTTAATTAGCCACGATATTTCACCTAATTTTCTTTCCTATTTTGGATTTGCTTGTTCTTTGGGATCAGCGTTTTTTATAGCAATAGGATCGATACGGCTTCATGTATTAATTGCTTGGCCAGCGGCATTTTTATTATTATTTTCGGGAATTTTTGATATTTTCGATGGAGCTGTTGCTCGAAGGACAGGTACGGAATCAAAGGCAGGCGCGTTTCTTGATTCGAATTTAGATCGCCTTTCTGACGCAGTAATTGTTTTAGGATTGATATATGGTGGAATCATTGATTTCTCCCACGGATATTTATTATTATTTGTAGTAGTAATGATTTCCTACACGAGATCTAGAGCTGAAAACGAGGGTGTTAACATGAAAGGCGTGGGTTTAATGGAAAGGGCTGAAAGAGTCATATTCCTATTTTTTGCCTTTATCCTTGAGACTTGGATCTACTTCATAACTGGACTTGTTTTTGGAACTCCCTTCGCATTGTTTCTTCCATTTGTCATGATGATTTATACCGGTCTACTTCTTTTTACAGTCGGTCAAAGGCTTATATTTGCTTTTAAAAAATTGAAAGATGTTGAAGCTAAATAAAGCTAAAAGGAATTAATTTCGAAATTCATACTGAAAACTTCTATTCTCCTCAAGCTCCTTGCTGAAAAAGTAAAATTTTTAAGTTTTGCCTGATACAATTACCTAAGAACACGGTTTTAGTGTGCAATTAATCATTGAAAAGGAGGAAAAACGATGCCAAAGAAGCGAAAAAGTGGTGGAAAAACGGGAAGTAAAAAGGGAAATTACGGAAAGGTACAATGCACCAAATGTGGCAGGTTTGTTGCTCGAAGTAAGGCTAAAGCCGTCACGCGCCGGACAAATCTCGTTGATGCCAGAATGTATGGCGAACTTAAAAAAGCCGGTACCATTATCATGGGCGGACAGGCCAAAAAGTATTATTGCATTAGTTGTGCCGTTCACTCACACCAAATTTCTCAACGCGATAAAAGTTTAAGGAAAGGCGGGTAAATTTTTTAAATTTTTCCTATTTCTCATTTTATATTTTCTTTTAATCATAGATTCAATTGTTTAAAAAACGAGGGTAACGTGTGAACAATATCGCACTGGTCCTTACTTGTTACCTCAATTATCGCACGAATTAAAAATTCGTCCTTTAACGACGCATCTGGATCGTAGATCTTGACCTTTGCCGAAGGTTTTATCTTAATAGAATAATTTTCGGCAATTCCCGTTATGTTTTGACTTGTTTTAAGCTTCACTCCTAACAAACCTAACTCGTAGTGGGAGACAATAAACATGTATTGATCAGATTTTTCACCTTGCTTTTCGAAGTACACGACCTCTAAATAGTCATCCTTGAGCTCTGAGGGGAGTTTCGAATACGGAACGATTTTTTTCTTCCCAGAGATGTGCTCAAATGGAGTATAGAACAGAATGTTGAAACTTGCGATCTTTTTAATCTGCTCATTGTATTTTTCCACATCCTTGACAGAATATGCTTTATCTAATAAAACATCCAACCTATCTACCATGTCTTCAGCAGAATATCCTTCTAAAACTGTTGAAATATAGGCCCGTTTTAATTTTTCTATTAGAATTTCGCTTTTAAAATCTAACTTATAATCGATAGAAATCTCTAAGGCTTGATTGTACAAGTTTGCCGATATTTGAGAGTGTCCAAGAGCCAGGAAATAATCGCCAAGCTCGCTGAATACAATTATAGCATCTAAATGATTTTCATCAAGATTCATTGTCGCAATTTCTTCCATGATGCCTATAGCCATATCCCTATCTTCTCCTTGGATGTAGATTGCTATTGCTTTTCCAATTCCGCATTTTAATTTTAATCTTTCGTCGTTGTAGATATCTGCCAATTCCTCCGTGAAGTTATATTGCATTATAGCAGATTTATAGAGCCCATGAAAAAGAAGAATTAATGCCTTCACATAATTGAGCGTCAGACAAGTCATGTAATTGTGTATGATTGTGGAAAAAAGCGCTGCCCGTTCTAAGGAATCAATTGCGTTGCTCACGCGTCCTAAAGACACTAAAATGAACGCCCTGAGAAATTCCATCTTGCTGATTTCCGAGCAGATCAAGATTTGGACGAGATCGTAATCTTTTCTCACTGTTAATTGCCCTGAGGCTACCTGCAATAACGAGACTAAAAAGCCATTGCCCTTTTTCAAGAGTTTCACGGCATCAATCGACTCATTTTTCACGATTGCGTCCCTCGCTCGCTTTACATACTCTCGGGAAATCTTTAAGTTTTCCAAAAACGACACGACGTCGGAAATCAGTTCTTCTTGACTTGCGGGAAGGTTTTGGTTTTCTATGTATTTTTCAGCGATTGCCAACTCTTCGGAGTACTTGGTAGCGCCGATTTCAAACCTCACGCCTTTTTCTGGAGTATCAAACTCTGCGTCACAGCTGACTATGCTGTTTTCCGTGACAGAAATGCTTCTTTCGATTAACCATTGTATTTTACTCTCCGCGGGATAAACTTTCGAGCGTTCTATCATGTACGATAAGGTGTAGTTCAAGCTTTTTTGCCAAAGATTTTTGAAATAATTTCGCATTTGCGACTTCGACGTGGTCCTTTGCAATTTCAGGAGGAAACTCGACAACGAGAGCACGTTAATCTTGCTCATGAACATGACCGAGTTTTTTGCGAGCTTGAAATCGTCAGTTACAAGGTGAACCGGCGTATTCCCGTGCTCTTCAATTAACTGTTTTGATAATACTAATAATGTTAGGTCTGGATCTTGTGCGGGGAACCTGATCCCTCTACTTCCGAGGTGATCCTTTATTTTCTCGACTTCGTTTTGTTCAATTTTCACGATGGTGATGATCTTTTTCAGCTTGTTTTTAAAGGTTGCTGGTGCCTTGATTTCATTGAAGACAACGTTCGAAATATAGTAATCAAGTCCAGTATCATCTGCAGCTTTTTTTAGATTAACAGTTAAATCGCGCGCCTTTACTGCCATGCAGCATATAAAAAAGTTAGCGTCAAACACGATTATTTCTTTCTTTCCGGGCATGCTTTCACATTTCGAATTTGATTAGAATAAGATTTACTTAACAATATTTTAATAAAACGATATACCATTATTATGTTTATTCATTGTAGTTGATTTTAGTTTTTCCGAAAAAAATGTTTAAATAACAAGAAAGTAAACTTAATTTTGTACCATATTGTATAATTCATTACAAATAGATATATCTCGATAATCCAATTGAATTATAGAAATTTAATAACTATAACAACAATATGATTAAAGAAAATAATTGCAGGATATTGGTTTTATTACTTACCGCAATTTTAATTTTCTCATATTTTTCATGCTCACTAATAAATATGGAATCATATAATCCAGTAGATCAATTGGATTTATTTAGATCTAGCGAAACTGCAATTTTAAGGCCAAATGGTGACTTTCTAACAGAATGGGATGGAACTTCAACACCTCACTGGTCGAGAATTGACGAAGTAACTCCAGATTATTCGTATGTAACATGGATTGCTGGAGATAACCTCCAATCGGAAATATTTGACATGGAAACCGTAGATATTGGGAGCCAAAGAGTTCAAAAGGTAGAAGTACATATTCTTGGATTTCGTTATTGGACGGGATGGCCAAACGTAACAATTAATTTAGGAGGATGGATAAATAATGGTGATACAATATTTCTCACGCTAAATAAGCCCGATGCCTGGGATGTTGTTACCTTTGACAATTTAGATGGTAGCAACAACGATTTAGCAAATCTTCAAGTTAAAATCACTGTAAGTGATTGGGTGAGCGGTCCACCTAGAAACGGATATGGGGAGATAAACACTATTTATTGCGTTGTAACATATAATGGGGATACAAGTGGAAGCGAAGGCGGGAGTGATGATGGAATCGAAGGGGGGAATGGGAATGTATCAAGTTTTTATGTAGAAACCGCCGTTGTTATTACCGTAATCCTCATCATTTTAGGCATAATTAGTATAGGGTTTATTGCGTCTAAAAAAGATTTTTCTCAAAAGATCGATAAAAGTGAAGATAATACAACTGAAATTAGAGAACAGGTTATCACACCAAGATTAGAGGGAGAATTTGATAAAGAAGAGCATTTACCAAGAGAGGTTGCTATTCAAGCGCCTGCTTCTGAAGACATAATTATTACAGAAGAATTAGATCATACAAGAGTTGGAACTTTACATTGTAGCTTCTGTGGAAAGTTACTTAGTGAGGACGAAATTTTTTGCGAACAATGTGGAACAAAAAAATGATTTCAGAATAAATATAAAATTATAGCGATAATACAACTTCCAAAAATACTCAAAAACAACGCAACTCCAAAGAAGTGAGTGAAAAGAACCCAAAAATCTTCTTGCCCGAAAGTAATGTTTATAGCAATAAATAATAACAACCAGAAAGTCGTAAGCGGGAGCACTGCATATCGGCATTTTTGCTTCTTGCTAAATCCATATTCTCTATTTCTTGTTGCTATCCCGGGAATTACAAAGACGAAGGTCCAGAAAATAACGATTGTAATGGATAAAACTGCTGCGGCTTCGATCCATGGTATTGCCGTGTTAATTAAAACCAATGAAAATTCATCAAAAACTAAACCAATAATAATGAATATACCACTTCTATTGTTTGGGGGTATTCCTGCGTAGAAAAATAAAATTCCAAAACAAGTAAAAACATAGGGATTTAAATAGAGAAGGAATATCTCTCCTATTATATCCTTGTTTAAAGCAGAGACAATTAAAGAAACAAATCCTATTAAAAGCAGGAGCGAACCGACGATAATTTTTTTATTTACTTTCATGCTGCATCAAGAGAGCGGTCATGTTAATATTTATATTAATAAATATATTTCCTTCTATTAATTAATTTTTAAACTTGGATAACGTGATTAAATATTAGAATTATAAGACTAATGGGTAATTCTGGGAGTGGTAAAACGCATTTCATTACAGGTGCAATAAAAATGTTAAAGAAGCACTTGAATTACGAGACAGCAGTTATAAAAAGCATTCACAAACATGAAATAGATGAAATGGGAAAGGATTCATTTAAATACTGCGAGGCAGGAGCTACTTATTCCGTTACAAAGAATATTTATAACGAAAATACAATTTTTCTTAAAAAAGAAATTGAAATAGAAGATTTGATTAAGTGGCTTGATCTAGGTCCTTTTAAAATTGATCTTTTTTTTATTGAAGGTTTCAAGAACCTTAATTACCCTTCCATATTATGTGTAAAGGAATTGAATGACATTGATTACCCATTGGGAAAAAATATTAAGATGATTTCGGGATTAATCTGTACCAAAAAACATGATGCACCTGGTAATTTAAAAATCCCTATAATCGATATAGAAAAAGAGTTTGAGGAATTTTTGAAAATATTTAATATTAAATTGTAGGAATTTTGTCGAAATCCCCAATATTCTCCCAAAACGATGCTAATTCCTGACAAATGAATTTTATAGTCTTAACCAAATCTTTATCTTCAACACCCTCCAAGAATATTTCGCTTAGTTTTTCATACACTTCGATCTTGTTTGATGGATTTTCCACAGAATTCGTTATGTTAATGATAAAATCGTTTAATGGTAGTATCATACCATTTATCAACCATTCTTCAAAATATAATGAATCTGAAAAAGATCGAAAATTATAGTAAAGCAAGAATTTTAAAATGTCTTTATCTCTATAAAAATTTTCGTCCGGAATATCTACAAAAGATTTTATTTCTTTTTTAACTTTTTCTTTATTCAAGCTGATGAGAAATAGCGGCCAGACATCGTCGGAAAAGTTCATATCTCGGAAGATAAATAATTCATTAACTCGTAAAGCGATATTTCGTCCTGTGTATCTCCCACGAGGGTCAATAAAGTTATTAGAAGCTTCTTCAGGATTTTCTCTAATAAAGATTTTTTCTATTAACACATAGAGCATCCGAGAAATATGATCAACAACGACATTAAAAGTAAATGGAATATTTTTTGGATTTTCAGATATCTTTTTGTTCTCTTCTTTGATGATATCAGAAAATTTAGCATTAAGACTTAATAATAGCGTGCTTAAAAACCAAAAATTAACGTCGAATACGCTTCTTTGAAAAATTTTTTGAAAAAACATGTAATTTTCTTCAGTATTGTTTACAATAGAAAATATTTTTATGAATTCACCAATTCTGCTGATGGTTTTTGCATCAATTACTCTTTCAGATTTTTTGTTGTACTTATTAAGAACATCTTTAAAGAGATTTGGGAGAAATAGTAAATCACCCGCTTCTAACGCCTCAAGTCCACTTGCTAAATAATATTTTGTAAAAAATATAAACAAATTGAATTGTTCTCGAGGTGATGGTAAATTATTCGAAGCAAAAGTGGAGTAAAGTGAGCTTTGCGAGTCAAGAAATTCGAAAAATCTTATTAGGGCAGTTTTTTTTTCTTCGGTATAGTCAAGATTCGCCAAAAATTCTTTTCTGATAATTTCTACTTTTGAAAACTTTGAATCTTCTACTCTAGAGCAAACAAAATTGAGGAAGTCTAATAATGGTGTGAAATTTTGTATCAATTTTGATTTTTTATATAAATAATACAGCAGTTCAGTTAATCTCTCCGGGATTGCTTTAGAATAATTGTTTAATGCTATCTGGTACAATGTTTCCCTTCCTTGCATCAAGTTTTCTTTATAACTGCTCGGGATATCTTGGTATTGCTTAAGGAAATAGATTAAACTCATTTTTAAATAGTTGTTATACATTTTTTCCTTGCTATTCCTTACTATAACCATTAAATGCAGGATTCTTCCTTTTTCTGTATTTTTTAGGACCGCACCATCAAGAAGGATTAAAAATTTCTCTTGAATAATCATTCTAGATGTCAAACCAAAGCTTGATATAGCAAAAAAAAGGTATCCAATATAATATTCAAATGGATACTGATGTTCTCCCACATTAATTGCAAGTTCTTTAAAGATATTTTCTTCTTCCGGAGATAAGTAGTATTCATATTCAGCAATTAAATTAAAATCGGAAATTTTCTCAAGATTCATGAATTTTAAGGAATTTTCGTCAAATCCATAGAATTTTGTTAATGATGTTTTGAGAAATTCATCAAGATTATCATAAAAAAAAGAAATATAGTTACTTTTCACTACCTTTGCTTGACTATTTAAAATGAACTCTTGCCATCTTGATTTAATCAATTCCTTGAAATCATTATATTCTCTTTGTTTACGATTATAAATTTTCAAGAATGTTCTGTTATTAAAAGCAAGGATAAGATCTTTTCCCTCGATATTGTCGTAGAGAAATTTCATGATATCCTTTAATTCATTATTCACCAATTTCAAACCAGATTATTTTAATCCTTTTATATTCTATATTCAATATTAATTAACAATCAATATTAAAATATAAATGACTAATATTAAATTAATTCAAGATAATTAGAACAGTCAGTTAAAAATGGAAAAAGATCTGTCTATCTTAAGAAAAAAAATAAACGAAGCACTGATTAAGACAATCACGAGAGCAACAACTAGAGCTCCAGTAGAAATAATTCGTTCTTTAAAGAAGGTTGAAAAAGAAGAAGAATCGAGTTTAGCTGTTGAGCAATTAAAACTAATGCTTGAAAATTTTGAATATGGCGAAAAAAAAGTAATTCCAATATGTCAGGACACGGGTGTCTTAAATTTTTTCATTTTATTAGGAGATAAATTTCCAATAATTTCAGATTTTCGAACAATTATCGAAAACGCAGTTGATAAAGCCACTGAGCTAGTTCCATTAAGAGGAAATAGCGTGGATCCACTTACTAATCAAAATCCCGAAAATAATTTAGGTATAAATGTTCCTCCTATTTATCTAAGCATCTCTGAAAATTCGAGTAATCTGAAGATAACTATTTTAGCAAAAGGAGGGGGAGCTGAAAATATTTCAAAACTATTTATGTTAAATCCTTCTAATGCTTTAGAAGAATTTCAAGAAAAAATTGTTAAGGCAATAAAAGAAGCTGGAGGAATGCCTTGCCCTCCAGTAATTCTTGGAATAGGTATTGGTGGTGACGCATCTTCGTGCATGAAATTAGCTAAAGAAGCCCTAATAAGGCCATTAAATCAAAGGCATTCAAGAGAAGATGTCGCAAGACTTGAAATCGATTTAATTCAAAAGATAAACGATCTAAACATAGGAGTAATGGGATTAGGAGGGAAAGTAACGTGTTTAGATGTTCACATCGAGGTAGCCATGCGCCATCCAGCGTCATTTCCAGTTGGATTGATCGTTCAATGTTATTCTCACAGATGGGCATCGTTTGAAATGAATGAGGAGGGAGAGATAATTGATGAAACATGAGTTAAATCTTCCTGTTGATGATAGAGACTTGATTAACTTGAAAATCGGAGACGTCGTATACTTAAATGGAATCCTAATAACGGCAAGAGATCAAGTGCATAAAAGAATCGTGGAATATTTTAAAAATAAAAAGGATTTACCCGCCTCTTTTAAAAATTTGAAAGGGAGCGCAATTTATCATTGTGGACCAATCATTAAAGAATCCAATGGAACCTATCAGATAATATCAGGTGGACCGACTACGAGTCAAAGAATGGATGATTTCGAAAATGATGTTGTTAAAATACTGGGAATAAAATTAGTGATTGGGAAAGGGGGAATGAAGAATTTAGATACTAAAGGCAATAAAATCGCCTACTTGAGCTTTACTGGAGGGTGTGGTGCTATTATTCATAAGAAAATCGAAAAGATAATAGATGTTGAATGGAAAGATCTTGGTATCTGTGAGGCAGTGTGGATTTTAAAAGTAAAAGATTTTGGTCCTCTTATTGTTTCACAAGATGCGAGCGGAAACAGTTTATATAAATAAGTTTGTTATTTCAGAAAATTTTTGTTATCTCGTCGGTTTCGGAATAAATCAGGTCTCTTACTTGTCCATTTTTATCCTTTATGACCTGACCCTTATTTTTTGGTTCAAACTGGCCAATTTCTAACGCTAAAATATCGTTTTTCTTTAATAATTCGATCAATTCAGGAGATAATTTTTTATCTATGGCTATTAATAAGGATCCTGAAGAGATCGTGTTTAATGGATTGAGTTGATATATTTTACTCAATTCCAATGGTTCTGGCAGGATTGTAATTTTTTCTTCATTTAATAAGATTCCTGTATCTGAAGCAATAGCCATTTCAGCGACACCTGTAAGGAGTCCTCCTTCCGTAGGATCATGCATGGCATTTATTTCAAAATGCTCGTTTGCTAAAAGTGCATCTTTTAATACGCTAATTCCAGGATTGAATAAATAATTCTTACAATTTTTGATAAAATCAGAATCATATCCTTTTTCAACCAATTCTTTTTCCTTTTCCCTGCCAATAATCGAGGTTCCTTCGATAAAAATTCCCTTTGTTAAGATGAGAGCATCTCCAGGTTTTGCTCCTGATGTTAATACAAGAGACTCTTTTTCGACTTCTCCTAGTAATGAACCTACTACGATGGGTCTATATAAACCTGCAGTTACTTCCGTGTGCCCTCCAATGACCGAAATATTCATCGATTTGCACGTGTCATGAATGTTTTTAAAAATCTTTCTAACAAGAGTCTCGTTTGTACCTTTTTCAGGTAATAAGATGGTTGATTGAAACCATTTAGGTCTTGCTCCTGTGCATACTATGTCGTTAACATTAATATTTACGGCATAATATCCAATTTCATCTGTTGCAAAAGTAATCGGATCGGTTTTTGCAACCAAATAATTATCTCCCATATCAATGACGGCAGCATCTTCTCCTATTTTGGATCCCATTATTATTCGTTTATCATTTGAATCTGATGTGAAATCCTTAAGCAAATTGCCTAACAATTCATGCTTGATTTTACCTACAACAAATTCTTTTTTATCGTCATTCATTTTTTAACATTTTAATAAATACATTAATAAAGTGAGAAATAAATCATAATCCAAATAAAGTCATTATTACTAGTATTAATAGCCATATTAATATTGCGCCTCCTACGAACAATAATAAACCTAAATAAGGGGCAATTCGAAAAATATACCACTTAGTACTAATTGCGCCATTTGGGCAACTCTCTCCACAACAGAAGCATTCGATACATTCTTTACTATCAATGAGGATTTTATCGTTTTTTCGTTCCATTGCTTTTGCAGGACAATGGTTCACGCACGATTCGCATAAAACACATTTTTTCGTATTAATTTTAATAGTGATGCTCATTGCTTTGTTTCTTAGTTTTGTAATCATTCCTTCATCAGGTGCTTTCCCTATTTTCAACATTGGTACTTTAGGTTTCTTGAAGTCTTTAATTACATAATCTCTGTAGTTAAGATTTCCTAAAATTTGTAATTTGGATATATCTACAGGTAATTCCGTTCTTCTTGCTACAGAATTTATGACTTCTAAATCACTGGGATTACCATTCATAAGGGTATAACCTACTATATCTACTGCTGCCGAATTAAATCCCGCTAAGAGCAGTCCAACTTTACGAGGATCTCCACCTCTCGGTCCTTTACCTTCCATTGCCATGACAGCATCCATGATTGTTAATACTTTTGGAAAATTAGTACCGTTAGTTTCTTCAACGGCAAAATATATATCAGCAAGCATTTTTTGAAAGTTATTTTTAATCTTGTGCGTCATGTGCATTTTTTGCTTATTACCTAAGAGTCCAAAAAGATTTTTTATAGCTCCAGTATATACAAATCCACTATGTGTCTTTAACTTTGGAAGATTTACTACGAGATCGGCGTCACAAACCTCTTTTGGCAAATAAATATTCTCCTCGATGTCGTATATCGGCTTTTTCAATTCTATCTTGGTTCGCTCAGATTCGAAAAAATTGAGGACTTTTGCACCTTCTGCTTCGCACCGTTCCTTAATCTTACTTGATTTTAAGGCTACGCTTGTATATTTTTTTGTAATTGACGAATCACCAACGAAAATTTCTTTAGGATTCGCTTTTTCGTTAATAATTTTGACCAATTCTGTTATGAATACTGGGGGAGTGAACGATCCTTTAGTAGATGCTAAGACATTAGGTTTTAATAAAATTGTTTTTCCGCTAAAATAATCACCAATGTCAAGCAATTGTATTAATGATCTTAACGCTTTATTCACATTTTCTGGGACGTAATCGTCTAGTTTAACGAATGCTACTTGTTCCTTCTTGTAAAAAAATTTCTGTGGCAGCTCCATTTTAACACTTGTATCTCTTTGAACGCTTTTTTCTTTTGATTCGACCAAACTAGTTCACTTTATTATCGTTGTTATGTTTACAAATTAAAAGCAGTATTAAGTCTTTTCTTTATTGAGATGGAGAATAAAAAGTTCAAAATCATAATATTCCCCTTTGATAGGACACTCCTCTCGTTTTTTTTCAAAACTTCTCAAGTAAATAAATTATTATAATTTAAATCCTATTAATGCATTAAATAAATTGATATATTCAAAAAATACATTTTAAAAACAAAATTAGGAGTTGCTAAATAAAATGGGTTTTGGTAAGGCTTTTGCTTTATCTTTAGTAGCATTTATAGGACTTAATTTTGGCTTAGTGATTATAATTGAAGCAATAGGTGGTACTATTGGTGAGTTTTTTACCAATTTGGCAGATATGGGTAATCTAAGTACTGCTCTTTTTGGACCGATCGCAACTTATCCTGGAATTGTTGCAACCGCCATGCTTACCATGCTTCTTACTGATGCGGTCCCGTTTGATCTTGAGATTTTATTAGGACTGATTTTTTATATAGTTGCACCTTTATTGGCATCTATCCTTGCAGGAAGGTTAGGAGAAAATAGAGCTCAGTGTTTTGGAGCATGGTTTTTAGTAGCCATGGTTAGCATGGGCGGATATTTAACTTTAACTCTTATCGTAGGGGTAACCGCAGATCTATTAATGATTACAATAGCTGGTGTTATTTTAAGTGGTGTAATTAATGGATTTTTCTACGGCTGTTTTGCCTTATTAGTAGCTAGGTCAGAATTTTACTAAATATTAAATATTAATACCTTTTTTCTTATTTCTTTATTATTTCTCGAGATTTTAAAAAATCTACATGATCACATAATAAAGAAATGCTATTGGCAGCATCCCTTAAATTCAAGAAGTAAAGTGTTCTATTTTTGTGCATTACTTTCTTGCATTTTGAAAATTTTTTCGCCAATACATCATCGTCAGCCATGCTCGGTAAGCAAAAAATAAATGGTTTGGAGCTATTCTTTTGAATTTCTATCATCCTTTTAAAGACATAATGATAGATGTGATTTGACCATAGTGGAACAACAATTATATCAATACGAGGATCTTCAACAACAACTTTAACGCATTCTAGAAACATGTCTAATACAAAACCAGAGGCGCCTAAGTCAATGGGATTTTCAACAATTACATTGACATCCGGTAAAATCTGGGAAATCCTTTCTTGAGATTCTTGTGTAAGTGTAGGTACTCGAAGATCGTGTGAAGCAAACAAATCCGTCATGTTAACAGAAGAACCGCCCCCGGGCGTGATGATGCCAACATTCCTCCCTTGTGGTAAATAATCTGGGTACAATAATTCGAAAGTTTTCATGGCATTCCACCATTCCTCATTATCTTTCGCTATAATTGCCCCGGTTTGCTTAGATAATGTTTCCCACAATCGAGCATTGGAAGCAATTGCTCCTGTATGAGAAAACGCTGCTCTTGAGCCATCTTTAGTATGTCCACCCTTCCATATAATGACTGGTTTTTCCATTGCGATTTTCTTCAGTTCCAAGAAAACATCGTGCCCTTTTGCAGAGCCAAACGATTCTAAGTACGCAACAATAATTTGAGTCTTTGGGTCGTAATAATAATGCCTCATCATCTCTAAGCAATTTATATCGATTTGATTCCCAAACGAAATTCCGTACCTAAATCTTATATCTCTTTTATAACCAACGTCTAATAATTGATTTAAATGACCTCCAGACTGGGACATGAAAGAGATTGATCCTTCAATACCTTTCACGGCGTTAAATGCAAATGTCATTCCCGTTGACCCATTAAAAGGGCCTAGACAATTAGGTCCTACAATTCTCGTGTCAGTATCCTTGATTAGTTCGCATACTTCCTGTTCGAGTTTCTTTCCTTCGGGATTGCCCGTTTCAGAAAATCCGGAAGCAAATATTATAATCCACTTTACTTTTTTTTCCACACATTCTCTTATTACCTGGGGGATAAATTTAGTTTTTAATGAGATATATGCAGTATCAACTGGATAAGGGATGTCTAATACTGATGAATAGCTCTTCCAATGTAAGACTTTTTCGCGTTTAGGATTTACAGGATAGAATGTATCTTCCCAAGGAGAATCTTTAAAAGCGGGAAGAAAGAGCATTGATCCTAGCGCTGAACTCTCGGAAGCACCTATAAACGCTATGTGTTTAGGATAAAAAAGCGAATCGAATTGTTCGAAGTCGTAAGATCTAACTGTCATTGAATATTCAAATTATTTAGGATTTTTTATTTTTTCGAAAATCTAATCTTACCTTAAAATGTAAATATTTTTTTAGTAAATTCATGTAAAAAAATAAATTTTTAATGCTAATTACAATTATCTCTCTCATTAGAACAATTTAAAATTATAATACTAGTGAAAAAAATGGGTAGAGCAAGTCCATTGGACATATATGCACTTCTCGATAAGTCAAATTGTAAGGAATGCGGTTACGATACATGCATGGCATTCGCTACCGATTTGTTAGAAAGAAAAATCACGTTAGACGATTGCACTCACTTGAAAAATACGCCTAAAAAGCTAAATAAGCTAAGAGTGATGACTAGCCCTCCACAGAGACCAGTTATTATTGGAGTAGGCGATCGAAAATGCATAATTGGCGGCGAAGAGGTTTTGATGAGGCATCAATTAACCTATTACAATAAAACGGGAATTATTATCGAAGTTGCGGATGGCGTTGACAACGATTTAGAAGAAACGGTTAAATATTTAAATGAAGTGAAAATCGAAAGGATGGGAGACACGCTTACAATAAGCGGTATCGCCTTACGATGTGTATCTGGTGATGCGGAAACTTT
>Ga0180433_10002276_pt1 | contig 29882 bp, 24 predicted proteins | sample SS_ome_8_FD_132980 | JGI IMG/M metagenome (GOLD analysis project Ga0180433, IMG submission 132980) | Hypersaline lake sediment archaeal communities from the Salton Sea, California, USA - SS_1_D_1 metaG | ecosystem: Environmental > Aquatic > Non-marine Saline and Alkaline > Hypersaline >... | reverse complement strand
GAAGTTATAATTAAACAGAGGTATAGGTATGGCAAAGTTTAGTTTAGAAAAAGAGAAGTATATTAATTATGCCAAGAAAATGGCGAAGCAATATAACTTACCTCAAGACTTATTCTTAGGTCAATTAGAACAAGAATCCAACTGGAATCCAAACGCAGAATCTAGAACTGGAGCTAAGGGAATAGGTCAGTTTCAAACTAAATGGCATCCTTTAGGCTCTTGGAAGTTTAAGAAAAAAGAAGATTACTATGATCCTTATAAGTCAATAGAGTCTGCAGCTATGTACATGCAGTCTTTAAATAAACAGTATAATGGTAACTATATGGCTGCATTAGCTCACTACAATGGAGGAACTAAGCAAGGACAGTTAGTAGCTTCTGGTAAAAATCCTAGTGTAGATGAAACAGCTAACTACCTTCCTTACATACAAGAGAAAGCTAAGAAGTATCAGGTTAATAATCAACAGCCTCAAGTACCTAATCAAGATATTCCTGTTACTGCAGTTAATGCAGCTCAGAGCACTCCTAATCCTGCAGTACTTACAGATCAGAAGCAAGAAATTATAAAATCTATTAGAGACTATTTTACAAATGCAACTCAGCAAACTCCAGAACAGCAACAACCGAAAGCCCCTGTATCTCCTTATAGACAAGATCCTGAAGCTGCTGCTAGGATTGCAGAGTTAGAGAGTTATTTAAGTCAACGGAAAGTACAGGATGCTGAGATGCAAGCTCAAGCATTACAACACCAGCAAATGTTAAATCAAAAACAGCAAGAAAACGCTAAGAAGCAAGCATTACAAGGACTTGGATCTTCTTTAGCCTCTTTTTCAAGTCCGTATCAATCACCTAAAATACCAAACATGGGTTATTTGCCTAGTCAAAGCCCTATGCCTCAGGCTCAACTACCACAAGGTAATCCATGGCAAGGTATGAGAGGATTTAATTAGGAGAATATTATGAGTTTTGGTCAATTTAACGCATTTAACTTAGCAAAGCCTGTTATGGAAGGACTTATGAAGCAGCCTATGAAGGAAGAGGCTTTAAAGACTCAAAGAGCTCCTGAGATTGATTCAAGATACAATGCGATGATGTCAAAGCAAGTTCCTCAGACTCCTTCTATGCCTATGACTCCACAACAGCAACCTATAAGGAAGCCAATGCAGAATCCTGCACAACAACCTGTGCAGAGACCAGTGCAACAGCCTATGGAAAAACCTGTATTAAATGCAAATATTTTTGAAAAGCCTGTAGCTTCTGTACAACCTTCTATTCAACCAGAAACTCCTCCTATAAACCCTCCTAAAATGGAGAATGTTCCTATGGAAGATATGGATACTAAGAAAGAATCCGGACTTGATTTAGATAGTAAGTTAAATTCTGATGATCCTGGAGTATTTTCTAATGCAATGGAAGAGTTAGGTACTTTAGATGAAGGAGAGCTTCCAGTAGAATCTCCAGCAGCTAAAATGATACAAAGGGCTGATCGTCAATATGGTATGGGAACTACTGAGGATGGGGAGAAGGTATATCAGTGTCCATTAACTAAAACTCCTTGTGGGAAAAAGACTTTCTGGACAAGACTAAAAGAGTTCTTCCAGACCATGTTAGGTCTAAAGTCTAGAGATGATGCAGTTAAATCAGTTACTAGCTTAAACTCAAAAGATCCTATAACTAAAAAAGTTTCAAAACAAGTACAAACACAGAAGCCAGCAGCTAGTTCTGTATGGAGTAATAGAGGACAGAGTTAATGAGTGAAGGAATTACGTCTTTAGGTGCTGGTGATTTAGATCGCTCTTTTTTTGGTAGATCTGGATCTGAGTTGTATAATCAACAGGGATTAAGGGATTATATAAGCTCTCCAGAGCAAGGACAGTTATTTAATACAATCTCTAGAGAGGCTTCAAGGAATCTATTCAATTCTATTACTAGACCATCAGATTGGAAATCTGTGCTAGGACAACAGCCTGCAGCTCAAAGTAACTATAGGTTAGATAGTGGAGAGTATACAGCTCCTGGATCAGTCAGATCTCGTACTGGATTAGGAGGAGCTGAGTTAAGAGCTCCTGGCAGTATTTATAATGATTATAGAACTGGAGTATTTGGTAATGGTAGATTCGGTGGTAATGAAGACAGTTTTGAATTTTCATACGGAGATACTGACTATGAACCAGTAGCAAGAGTAGGATCTTTAGGATCTTTAGTGTCTGATAGATCTGGTGTATCCATGTCTCAAGCTCCTTTTAGTCTTGAAGAACCTTATAGCTTTAGCAGTGCAGATGAGACCAAATTCGGTGATTATGGACAAGGTAGTTTTAGGGATGAAGGTAGGATACAAGCCTCTCTCAGAGCACCTCAATCAGGACTTACTTTTGATAACTCTATTAAGAAAAGACTAGCAGGATCAGGAAGAGCTGATTTAACCACTAATATGTCAGGAAATGCAACATCTCAAAGTTCTGAGCAAGTATATGGAAATGATAGAGATTCTGCAAATGAATTAGGTCAAGGATCTTTAGGTATGTTAGGATCTTTAGCAGGAGGTCCTGCATCTTGGATAGTTAAAGGATTAAGTATGATTCCTGAACTTGTAGCTCCATCAGGAGGGTATACTACTAGATTTGAATCTATGGTAAATCCAAGAGCTGAAGCAGGAATACAAACTTCTACAAATTTAGGATTAGAAGGTCCTGGAAGCTTTGATTATAATAGAGACTCTGAAGCTAATAGTTATACTGAAATGCTTGGATTAAAAGGATCTGCATTAAGCGATGTTAGTCTTGCTGGAAGTCAAACAGCTAAAGGAAGAGCAGGATCTAGAGGTCAAATAAACCTATCAATGGATCAGGATTATGGAGGAGTCTCAAATACTCAATTAACTGAACAAGATGTGTACGATACTGTAGCAGGACCTTTAGGAGGGGCGAAAACTAATAACATACAATACACAGCTCAGTCTCAAGCAGCTCAATCACAAGATGCAACTCAGAATACGTTATTAGAAGCAGTTAATAAGGGATTAATAACAGATAAAGGAGTTCCTACAGACTGGATCTCTCAGAATGTTAATCAGGACTTAATAGATAACTTCGATACTTATAAATCAAGATACCCAGGATTATATGGTCAGTATGGAACTGCACAAGACTATATTACAAGAAAGTATTATCAAGAGAATCCTCAAACTACGTTATCTGCTGAGCAAGTCGCTAATATTCTAACCTCTAGTGAAGTGGATACTCCTGAGACATGGTGGGGTGCAGACTATGTGAATCAAGGTCCTGATGCTGACTTAGATTTTCAGAATAAGCAAAATGTTATTACTAGATCAAATATAGGTCTTTCTGGAGAAGCTGCTGCTAATGTGTTAAATAATGTAGATGTTACTACAAATCAGACAACAAACACTCAGCAAGATGATTTTGCCAATTCAATGGCAGACTGGCAGAGCTCTTTAGTAAGTCCTGAAGTTTCAATAAATCCAAGTGCTTCTAGTAATATAGATCTGAATATAAACTCTGAACAGGAAATTATTCTTCAAGGATTAGGAGCAGAAGCAGGAGTAGTAAATGATCTTAAGTATAAGTTTAACAATGAAGAGTATGGAGCTACCTTAAAGCTTCAGGCTCAGAGAATGATAAATGGTTTAGAAGAACAATTACCGATGACAAGAGACACTCAGTTATTTATTAACTCTTTAAGAAATAATCCAGAGTTGACAGCTTTATTTGAACAGAATATAGCTCCTGAAACTATTATCAAGGCTGCATTAGATTACGATAATGTTAATAAGAAATTCACTAATACCTTAGATTGGGAAACTAATACGAATTATCAAGCTCCTACAGTATATGATCCTACACCAGATCAACCTAATTCAGGAGATGAGATAGCTTTAGCAAATATGTTTGGGGATGTCCGTATACTCGATCCCGGTAAATTATACGATATAGGAGTAAGGGATGAATTTACATATACTCCAGAGTATAAACTAACAGCTCCTATGACTAATGTATCTAATGAATACTTTACAGATACTGGAAATCCTTATACTCAGGTCTTAGATAATAATATGTACTATTATAATCCTGGTCAGAATGATCTGTATAACAGAGCTGCTGAAGAATTTATAAATAGAAGATATGATCTTCAAGATTATGGTCAGGATTATATTTCAGTATTAGATGAATTAAATGCCTATGATTTTGGTAATTTAGATAGTGCTATCTCCTCCGATCTGCTTCAGGGAGGATATACAGCGGAAGATTTCACGAATCTTCAAAATCTTTTACAGCAGGAATATGCGGTAGATACAGGTAATGCCTATACAGCTCCTACAACAGGTCAAGTCTCTAGAGAGTTATATATACCTGAAACTCAAAATATTAATACTAATTTTGGTGTATTTAATATTGATCCTTTCTATGGCTTTAATAGAGGTAAGGGGTTGCCTATAGGCAGGTTAGATCCGAGAGCTACAAATCCAGAGGATGCTGCATTATTAGATAAGTACTTCGACTTTAATGGACGTGCTGCCGGAGATTGGTTTGCGGCATATCCTAATGATTACTTTGGTCCTAATGTAAACTACATGACAGAAAAGACTGAGATGACAGGACCTAGAAAGTTAACAGAGCAGGAACTAGGAGATGTAGCAGCTCAGAGAATATATGGAGATGATTACCAGTCATTCTGGAATGATGTACAAAAGTATCAATTTAGTGATAGAACTGATTATGGAGCTTTTAACCCTTATAAGGGATATAGCTATGGTTATACTCCGGCATACCTCTCTGCGTGGAATCCTGATAACTTATACAAGTATTATTCTGGTATAGCGTCATTTAATAATCAAGCATACTTATAGAATTTTAGTTAAACTTAGATTATATAACTTCTATAATTAGATAGAAATACTAACTAGAGATTATATTAATATGGCAAGAAATCAAGTAAAGGTTGAATCACTCCCTAGTGATTTAAAAGGCTGTAAGTTGGAAGCAGTAGACACTTATCCAGGTAAAGTAAGTCAAATCAATGAACATGGAGTTGTTGAGAAAGTAGATGGATTATGTGTTGAGGCAAAGATGGATGTAAGGGTTTTTGAACTCAGAGATCCTAGATGTGGTAGAATTATAGAAGTATATGATGGTACAAAGTTTAAACTCACGCTTCAAGATATTCAAGGTCAGATTTGTCCAAGCATGATGTGTTTAGGAGAAGTTACTATCGCTAAAGGTAAAGAGTATACATTAACTTATTGTGATGATCCGATTGAAGGATGGACTATTAGAGATCGTTCTGTTAGAGATAATCCTAATGCAAAACAACTATGTTATCCAGAAGGCATTAAAACTCAAAGACAGTTAATGGACTTGATTCTAGAACATGAAGCTATTCACGCATGTGCTTTTGCTGATTGGAGTTTAGAGTATCCACCTGAAATTCAATCTAGAATGGATATGGATCAGCTAGAAATGAGAGAGAAGTCTTTAGCTGAAAAGCAATCTGCTGCTAAGAAAGAGTTTGAAAGACAACAAGCATTACTAAAAGCTGAAAGAGAGAAATTATCAGTTAAAAAGAAAGAATCTGAAGGTAACTAATTATGGGTATTAGTGGAGAAGATATAAAGAATAAGTTATATTTAAGACTTAATATGCATGGTTTAGCTGACGATACAACTAGTAAGCTCTTGAATATGTATATTGAGACAGTTGCTATGGAGTTGGCTGCTGAGAAGTGGTATGATGATCTACTAAAGACAGAATACTTCACTACTGACTCTAATGGTAAGTTCACTGTAGGAGCAAATGTAATCCCCTACGCTGTATTTGCTTATGGGACTGAAGGAGAGTCTCACTCATGGCAAAGACTTACTGCGGTAGAGTATGAATACTTCTTAAATTGGGATTCTAGAGCAGGAGTAATGAGTACAGGTTCTGGTAGGTATACAATTCTTCCTGAAGGAGATGCAGATAATACAGTAATACAAACATTAGATGATCAAAGTAGTATTTCTATAAAATTAGTATATTATCCAATTCGTCCTGCTATAAAAGAATTCCCTACTTACTTTGAACCTTTAATTACAGGAAGGGTTTTAGAAGCTTATCTTGTAGATAAGGGAGATCAGTTTAAGGATAGGAGTCTTAAGTTATTAATGGATCAAAATAAGGAAAGAGCTAAACTTGCTAAGAAACAAGCTAAGACTTTTGAGATTAACATGAGACATAAGACTGCAATTAATCAAAAAGTTAAAGGATGGTTATCTAGTGAACAGAATAATGACATTGGATACTGGAGAGGCTTTTAGTTATAATTAGGTAGGAATATCGATACTTTAACCATAGACCATTTTCATCTTTTGGTGAGGATGGTTTTCTTTTTAGTTATAATTAAGTAGGATTCTAGCAGCTAAAATTTTAATCAGGATATAACAATTATGGGATTTATGGATTTTTTGTTTGGAGGTTCTCCGGAAGTAACATTACCTCCAGCAGTCAAGGCTCAAATTGAAGAGCTTCAATATATACCTTTCGGACCAGAAAGAGATGCTTTAATTGATAGACTAACCACAACTTATGGACTATCTTCAGATTTATACGATGCTGAATTAGGTAATCTTGGAGGTTACTTAACAAAGTCAGAAGATATCATGCAGGGTTCTGTTGACCAAATGCAGGGTATTTCTGGAGCGATGCAGAGATTTGCAGGTTCTGATCCTTATATGGAGTTCTATGGAAATCCTGCTGCAAGAGAAGCTTCTTACCTAAAGGCAATGGAAGAGAGAAACAGAGCTGCTTTTGACCCTTATGGATCTGTAGGTTCTGAGTCAGAACAAAGACAAGGTTTAATAGCTGCAGATGCTGCTAGAAGAGGGATCTCAAACTCAGGCATTGCTAGAAGACAACAAGAGCAGGAAATGCAAAGATATGCAGCCTTAAAAGCTCAAGCAGATGCAGAAGCTGTACAGGGTGCTAGACAACAAGGTTTAGGAGAAGCTGCGGCATATAGTCAAGCAAAACAACTAGCTAGTACAAACTTAGGTCAGGCTGGAGATATTCAAAGAGCTATAGCAACTGTAGGAGCTCAAATACCTCAAAATAGAATGGCTGCTATTGATAAATATGGAAATGCCGTAAATACATCTGCTGGATTTATAGGCGGAGCTCAATCTGAGGAAAGGGCGAATCAACAATCAGTAGAAAATTATAATACAGAAGTAGCTAACAAGGTAAATCAGGACTATGCTTCTGCTACCAATAATAGAAATGTAAATCAAGCTAATTTAGATGCTAGTAGAAGAAAGCCTGGATTCTTAACAGACTTCTTAATGCCTATGGCAAGTTTAGGTCTAAGTGCTGCTGGATCTTTTGGTGGATCTGGAGGCAGGGCAGTCACCAGAAATACTAATACTCAGCCTACTCTACAGCAGCAATCTTCTTGGAATCCACAATTACCTTCTAGTAATTATTCTGATTACTCAAAATATGGGTCTCAGCCTACAACATCTTCAAATCCGTGGAGTTCTTATTTAAGTAACGGAGGATCTTACTAATGGCAGGAGGATGGAAACAATCGCAGGCTCAATTCAACACTCATAGAGGAGGAGCTGGAGGTTATGCAGGTCAAGTAAATCCTATGCAGGGGAATGATTCTGTAGCAGGAATTCAGAGAGGCTTTAATTATCTAAATGAAGGTATTAAGAACTTTGCTGAATTGAGGGCTGATAAAGAAAGATTATCTATGCAGAAGGATAAATATGCTCAAGATATGGATATTGCTCAGCAAAGATTAAACTTAGCTAAAGAAGATAATGAAATGGCTCAAGTTAAATATGCGTCTCAACAAAAACAACAAGAGTTTGATAATGAGATGAAAATGAAGGAAGATGCTAGAAAACAAGTAGCTACAGAGTTAAAGATGGCAGATTGGAAAAATAAAGAAGAAGTAGCTAATATCTATAGAAATAATATAGAAGCTGTAACAGAAACTCTTGAGAGTGGAACTTATGAAGACTTACTTAAATCAGATGAGTATCAGACAATGCTTTCTGGTTTAGCTGCTGTAGATCCTGAAGGTTCATTAAAAATGCTTAATACTCTTCTAGATAAGAAAGCTAAGCAAGATAATAACAGAAGAGCTTCTGCAACATATAATGTAGCTGCTGATATTTACTCAAGTGAATTACCTGAAGCTATCAGTATGATTGAAGCTGGTAAAAGCATTCCAGAAGCTATGGAGGGAATCAGAGTAAAAGTATCAGAATTATCTAGAACAGGTAATGTAGATAATAAAGCCATTACAGAACAGCTTAAGTCTTTTATGACTATTCTTAAATCTTATAAGAAGAACTCAGCTTCTGTACCGTTACAAAGTTTTGATGCTGAAGGAAATCCTGTAGATCCTATGATGAATCCTGGTACTATAGCCAGACAGGTAAATCCTATAACAGGTAAGGTTTCAACTGTTAAGCAAGAGAAGAAATCTATACTAGATGAGCTTGGTATTGACTTAACTGACTTAGAGGAGTAATTATGGCAGAGGGAAAATCACACTGGCAGAATTTAGTATCTAACTTAGGTCAAAATTACAATAAGTCTGCAAATGCAATGGCTCAACAGCCAGGTATGACTTCTGCCGGACTAATTACAGGGTTACCTAAGGGATTTACCGATATTCCAATGTATCTAGGTTCTGGGATAAAGGGTGCTTATGATTATCTCAGAGGGAATCAGCCAGCTTCACAAGGAGAATCCTTCATGGATAAGTATGAATCCGGCTGGAGAGATATAGCTACAAATATAGGAAGTCTAGGACAAGGTTTATCTGAGGATGAAATTACTAAAGAGCAGCAATTAAAAGCTGCAGAATCAGGATTATTTATAGGATCTTTAGCAGGTCCAAGTTTACCCTATGGAAAAATAGCCAAGCCTTTAAAGGGACTAGAAGTCGCAAAAGGAGGAGCTGCAGGTATATCAGGCTCTAAGACAGCTCAAGCTAAGGGTTTATTATCAGATGTAATTACACAAGGATTAAGTACTCCACTAGGAAAGTCTATAGATCCATTACTGGTGGGAGTTGGAAAGGCTACAGTAAAGGGGGAGCAGTTAGTTAAGAAATCTCCACTAACAGGATCAGCATTCCAAGAAAGATTAGCTAATACACTAAACCCTAAAAGTACTACTAATTACATAAAGTCTCAAGATCCTCATATACTTCCTCAACTTAGTAAGGATTATGGGGTTCCAATATCAAGGATAGATGATTTAGGAGAGCCTTTATATAAGAAGCTACAGTCTGAACAAATAAGTACAGGCAAGACTATAGAAGTTAATCAGTTTATAGATAAAGAACTTAAAAGTTATGATATCTCAGGCAAAGGTAAGGCTTTACTAAAAGAGGAACTTAGGGAATCTATTCTTTATAATCAAAAGTATAAAAGTCTAGATGAAGCTCAAGAGCTATACGATAAGACTATTAATAAGTACCATAATTCAAAGACTGTAGAGAACGAACTTCTAAAAATGTCTGATCTTATTGAAAATGAACAAGATCTTGCAAGGTATCAGGACTACATGAGTCAAGTTCAGGAAGGTTATAATACAGATCGTATTGTAAGTAATGCTCAAAGACTAAGAACAAACTATGAGAATAAGTATTTTGATTCTCTATTCACTAGAGATGAGGCTTTATCTAACTCTATAAAACAAAAATCTATTCAAACTAATGAAAAGATTATAGATGATCTAATGAAGATAGATGAGACAGGAGAGTTGGCTAAACGATACGACCAGGCTGCTACTGAATCGGCTGTAGGTAACATGGGAAGAGTCTTTAACTGGTTTAAGTCAGAACCTTACATTGGCGATCTTACTCAAACTCTAGAAGCGTTACCTCACGCATCATTAAATAACGCTGAGATTTTTGGTATTAACTATGGAGATGCTCTAAGGGCTCAAAAAGGAGCTTCTAAATGGATAAAAGGTAATGAGAAGTTAATTCAAGATACAGTTATTGATAAGTATAGACATTCTATTCAAGCTCTACAAGAACAGACTGCCTCTAAGAGTTTTGCTGATATTAGTAAGTTCAGATCCTTGAAAGACATACAAAAAGCTCCTATCAGGGAAGGATTAAAAGTTCTAGGAAGTGCTCTAGATACTGGAGGATATGCATTTCAGAGCGGTGCTAGAGAAAGAATGTTAGTAGATAATATTATCCCTAGAGCATATGGACAGGTTAGGGCATGGGGTAAGTATGCTGAAGGAACTAAGGAGTTTAATAAGGCTGTAGTTAATCATACTTTAAAATTTATGGATGATGTTGGTATGATTTCTCCTAAAAGCAAGTATGTTACAAAGACAAAAGCCGGATTAGGTAAGTTCTCTTATAAGGTAGAGGATCATATTGATGATATGCTCCATCGGGCTTTTAGAGGTCAAGACTTCCTATCTAAAAACCTTAAGGCATCTACTATGTTTATGACTAAGTGGGTTAAGGGAGCAGTTCAAGCTAAACTACAATCATTTAATAATATAAAAGACACTCTTTATACAATAGGAAGAACTGGTAAAGTAACAGACATTCAAAGAGCTAAAATAGTTAATGGTTTATTAGAGCAAGGTTTAGGATTAGCTATATTTGGATCTAGAGGAGTTAAAGTTCCCGGATTGTTTCAAGAGATGTCAGACCCTACAGGATTTGCCGGGGCGAATGAAGTACCTGAGACTATATCAACTTGGTTAGTAAATGAAATTGCATTACAGCTAAAATTTGATACTGAGTTTAGAAACTTACTTAGAGAAGGACTATGGGGTAAGATTCTAGGATTATCTGGAGCTAGGACTGAAAGTGTACCTTTTATTGGAGCTGGACTTGGCTCTGATATATCAGCTAGCTTAATAACAAAGAAGTTGGGAAATATCATAGAGAGATCTATTGAAGCTGCTAAACAGGGAGATATCTCTCTTTTAGCTGAAGGGGTTTTAGGGACTATTATTCCTTCAGATGTAGATATTGCTTCTGATGTAGCTGTGTCTGGAGTTCCATATAGTTCAACAGGAGATAGGCAGGGTGTTGATACCGAAGAGTATCCTTTAATGTCAAATACCCCTATCAAGAAAGCCGGGTATAGTACTAAAAACAAACCATTAGAATATCTAGCTCAAGAATCTAAGTTTGTAAAGCCTATTCAAGAATTAGACAGATCTATTAAGGAGAAGTATTCTAGGTTAAGTTTAAAAGAGTTTGCTAGAAAATCAACTCTTAAGAGTGTAGTGAAAGATCTTACATCTATCTACAAAGATCCTGGAAGAGTTGAAGAGCTTCTTACTAGTATGATAGAGGATAAACTAACTCCTACTAAATCTAAGGTATTTAAGAAGTATAAAGGAAGTATGAGTGATTTACTAACTCTAGACACTGAGTTAGTGAAGAGGAATCTTCCTGAGTTAGTGAATATCTCAGAGAAGGAAGTATTAAGTCTTATAGCTGAATCTATTGTCCATGAGCCTAGTAGTCAGTCTATATTACTTCTTAAAAAGGTAGGAAAGCTTCCTAAACTTAGTAAGGATCAAAAAGAGGCTATTAAGCAAAAGGTTAAGAAGTTGTATCGGGATAAATTAGAGTTGAAGGATAGTTATAAGGAAGGTAAGTTATGAGTCAGGGATCAGCGAATGGGATCAACGGGTGGTTATACACCCCTAATGAACTAGCTAGTCATATCCCGAGCACTTTCTTTGTTAGGCTTATAAATTGGGAGTTTACCCCGATGGGACGACTTACTTCTAGGAGAGGATTAGAGCCTGTTCGCTACTATACATACACTCCTACTGACTCATCAATAGAAGGTAGTAAGTGCTTAGTAAAAGTATCAGGGGCTGCTGAAAATAACGTAGATGAGTACATGCCTGATATTCAAACTGTAACATTGGAGTTATTTGGGGATAGTTTAGTATTTGCTGGACCTAACGCTGGGTCTTTTTACGTACTTCCCTTCTCAATAACATCTCAAGGAAACTCTAAACTATATGAATATATCGCTAAGGATATTAATGATAGTTTGGTTGGAGGCAATGAAAGAGGAGGATTCCACATCTATAATGGTAAATGTGTTTTCTGGAATGGTTACGGAACATATCAAACATTTGCTAGGACTATTAATGAAGCTGGATTCACTAGATTAGATAATGATGTTCTTCCATTAGAAGATCAAACTATTATTGGAGCTACAACTTTTGAAAACAGACTTGTTGTAGTTACATTGCAAGGATATTTAATGTGGTCTCAGCCTGACTGGGATGGAGTTTCTATATGGCAGGATTCAGAAGGAAATGCTATTAACTATATTCAGCTTTCTACAGATCCTGGAGAGATTATAGAGTTTATTCAAGGGTTCAGAGGAGGTATAATCGTATCTACAAGAACAACAGCTAATGTTTCTGGTAGGATTCTAAACATACCTACATTAGATCCTTCTGCTATAGAAGTTATTGATACAGGTGTAGATTCATACTTTACTAAGAATGCTGTAATTTCTAGTACTGACCAATTAGTAGGTATTTCTCCACAAGGTGTAATTAATGTTTCTTATGACTCTCTGTCAAGAACAGCTAAGGCTGAATTCTCGACTTCGGCTCCTATTATAGAATATTTATCAGAGATATTTGAAAATGATTCAGTTTCTAGCTATCTAGATGCTCACTTAGATACTAAAAATAGGAAGGGTTATTTTACTCATGATTGGTCTACTAATGGAGAAAGAAACTCTAAGATATTAGTCTATGACTATAACTCTGATAAATGGTCTTTGTTTAAAACAGAGCTTCCTATTCAAAGAGTTTTTCAAATGTATGAAACTCTATGTGGAGCAGGATGGGTTCGTAGAGGGTCTGATCTATTCTTAGGAATCTGGTCTTTCTCAGATTATCCATATGATGTTTCATTTACTATAGAAGAAGCAACTGCAGAAGACGGATCTACTATCTATTACAGAGATGAAGATACTGATAATAGGTATAAAAAGACATTCATAACTGGAGTATTAAATACTTCAAAAAACGATCCTGGTACAGTTCCCGGTACACATAAGCTGCCTTTACAAGTTCTTATGAGTACTACTGACCCAGCAGACTATAAAATGCTTTTACGGAGCTTCAGTAATACAACATGGAAAGGATCACTTAATGACTCAAAAATGATACAAATGTCTGAAGTTTCTGATATTGAAAAATGGAGTATCGGAGATGACGATGATAATAATGGAAGATGGGATTTAGCTCATAAGATACATGCTTGTTATCAGAGGTATATAGCAACACTACCTAATCCTGGATTATTCTACCAGTTAATGTTTGAGAGTGATGCTCCTACAAACTTTCAAATTCATTCTATACTTAGAGACGAAGCAACTAAGATGTAGTATTTGTTATAATTAAGTAGGTTTCAAAGGATATATTATGTACCTTATGAGACTCTCCAGTCTTTATGATGAGGTCTTTTCTTATTTAAAACTAAGCTTAGCTTACCAGGATGAAGTTCAGGGTATAACTCAACTAATTCAGAAGCAGAGGCATATATAAATCCTTTTTCAGGATGTTTCCATAAAACTCTCTTCTTTAAAGACTCTACGATCTTTTCTCGTATTAACTTGTCAGAACCTACTCGTCTACAGGATTCTCTAGTGGCTTCATGTAGGCCAGAAGTCCATGCATGCTGTGTATTCTCTTTAGCTGTAACCCATTCCAAGTTATCTACGTGATTATTTAATTTATTACCATCCTTATGATTAACTTGTGGTTTGTTCTCCTGGTTTGGTATAAAGGCTTCTGCAACCCACCTATGTACTGTTCTCCATGTATATTTTCCTTCCACATAAAGCCTTACCTGAGAGTAACCTTTTTCAGACGTGTAAGATACTAAGTATTTTTCTTTTGAAAAGCTCCATACTTGACCATGAGGGTTAATTCCATAAGAAGGGTATTTTTTAAGGGGTATTATATCCATATCTAATTATATTATACCTTAGGTTTAGTTATAATTAAGTAGCTCCTTTGTGATAGATTTACATCTAGAGGCATATTATTTATCTTCCATTCAATAAACTTCCAAGATTTCCAAACCTAGCGAACTTCGAGAACTTTCGTAAGGCTTTCGGATATCTTTACAATATAATAAATAGATTGACTTCTGGAAAGACTTATGTAGATACATTCTCTTCTCAGTCGGTATTTACTCCTATTGACATTCATGATAATATTACAGTAGGAACAAACCTGAGATACACCTCAAATGATCAAATCCCTACTATTCCACAGGATAGGCAGGTTGTTTCAATAGCAACTACACCTGATTGGTCTCTTAACTTTGATGCTGAACATCAATTCACAAAAGGAATGCCTCTTAGATATAGACTTGATGGAGGTTCTAAGCTCACAGCGTTATATCCAGACAGAGTGTATTGGGTAAGGGAAGTAACAAGCCCGACATCAATTCAGATATCTGAATTATATGGAGGTGATAAGAAGACAACCGGAACCGCAGCAGGAACTCATGTTTTTGGACCGGCATATCCGATGATGCAGATAGAAGAGACATTCTTTACTCCCAGAAATAATTCTCTGGAAGATCCTACTGAAGGTGTTCTTGCCCATGGAAATGTATATGATAGTGGAAAGTCTACATTATACTATCATAATGGTTCTGGATTTACTCCTGTAAAGCTAGGATGGTCTGGGGGAGAAGGTTACTATAATAACAATGCTAATGATGTTCAGAAATACACAGGCTGGTGTCATGGAAATGGACACTATAAAGTAATTGTAGCTTCAAATCAAATCAAAATCCAATTTGACTGGATTCAAGGAGTTGAAGATACTACAGGAGCTAAGGATATTATTCCTGGACTAAGAACAAATCCCGTTTCTGATTATAACATCTTAGTCTTAAATTCTAATGCCGGTTTAAATAGTATAGATACTGGAATTACTACAGCTAATACTGGATATTACTTATATTTTGTGTATAATCCTGAGACAGGAACTTATGGAGCTGTTTATAGCCTTTCTCCTGATAAGCCTACATTCCCAACTGATAGTAATACAGGAACTCAATATAGAATTTATCAGAGATTAGGATGGTTTAGAACAGATGCTGCAGGGAACTTCTTACCTAGCTTACAGATAAACGATAAGTTTACTTTCTTCAATGATCCTGGAGCTTTAGCAACTATTAGCTTTCTTGGAGGTGGTACAAGCTCTGAAGTTCCATTAATTACAGCCAACACTTCAAATAATGTTTACTATCCACTCCCAACATTGATTGATAGTACAGATTTAGTCATAACAACTACAGGAACAGGCTTTAATAACTCAAATATAAGAACAGTTTCTTTAAATCAAATACCAACATATGAGTTTTGTCCTAATATCTCAGGATTTGATTATAAAGGTCAATGTCTTCTTAATGAATTTGCTATTGAAGGGACTAATGTAGACTTTTCAGTAGCCCATCCTGAAGATACAGGAGGAACTGACTACTCTAATATAGACTTTAAGTTAATGGGTTTTAGGTTCAATAAAGGAGAGCTTCATGTCTAATAGAATTACATCGAATATCAAAAGCTCTAATAATCCTGAAGACAGATGGGATTCGTCTGAGGTTAATAAGGATTTAAGCAAGTTAGATAGTAGCATCACTAAGTTATCAGAAGATCTAGTAACTACAGATACTACACAGACTATAAATGGACAGAAAACTTTCTTTACTTTATTTGTTGATGATGAAGATACTGTTGTAACTTATGACAAAGTAATGGAAGACTTACCTTTTGAGATAAGTCCTGTGTTTGGTCCAGCTACATATCAGTTTGGAGCTAATAGAGCTGTTGAGGAAGGCAGATATGATAAACATAATGCTTCAGGAGCTACAATGGATGTTGCTGCCTTAAATCCAGTCTTCATGCCTTCAGAAGTTTATGTTGAGGTAATCAGTGATAATGATGTATATATAAGAGCCTTAAACGTACCATTACCAAAGACATCATTGGCTGGCAGTTACTCTCAGGGCAGTTCTAATATGGATGCTTACTTATGGAAAACATCCATTAGTTTTGAAGGTACTTTAGAAATAACAAGTCTAGGATCATCCTCAGCAAAAGCTCATAACTTGTATATTAACTATAATCCTGATACTGATACTGTTACTGTAGACTTATCGGAGCAGTCAACTCAGTCTGAAAACGTATTAACTAGGTGTATAGGTTGCGTATTCAGTAAGTCGTCTTCACTTATTAGATCTACTCAAAAGAGTGGAGTTATTTCATTTCAACAGGAAATGCCACTTGATGATATAAAGTCCTTAACAGGTGGATTCTCTAATCACCAATATAGTACCAATAAGCTTTTTGATACTTGTATATTAAAATGCACCCTTATTCCTAGAATAAGGGAGAAGATTAAGTATAGTGATCTATCTGAATACCCTCTAGTATTTCCTGAAAACTCACTATCCTTATTACAGAGTCCTCAGCAATATACAGTATACATCCCTATTCATGTAGATGGTAAAAATCTTACTTATGCCTCTACAAGTTTTGATAGATGGAGAGTTTTAGAAATTAATTTTGGAGACTTAATGATATGATTGATAAAGGGGAACCAATTAATCCTAAGAAGTTAGAGAATTTAGTAGTCTCTAAGTTTAATAGTATATTTACAACATTAACTAGTTTAGTTCCTATAGGATTTAATAGTCTATATAACGTTATAGGACAGAAGATTTTTAGTATAAGACCAAAGGTTGTAAATCCTATATACTCCACAAGGTCTGGATCTGATGAAAATGCAATATCTGCAGATATAACACAGCCTAATATAGGATCATCATACTTAGGTACTCCTTGGACAGCTTCTTTAGGACAGAGATTTGGCATAGATCAGTATGCTAATATCAATAGAGGCTCTACCCAAGAACCTTATGATAAGATAGTGCCTAAAGTTCCTTATAATCCAGCAACAGATTTATTTGGCGGAGTTCCTTTAAGAGGAAATGCTCCTTTAATTCACAGAGGTTTTGTTGGTTTGAGTAATTGGTTTGAGGACTCTAATATTAGAGCTTCTGTAGATGAGTCTGGAGGAACCTTTACACTTAAAGCAAAACAACTCTCAATGTTCTATCCGTACAGAGAGTCTATTGCTTCTGATGATTATGATGAGTATGTATATAAGAAGGGTATTGCCTTATCTCAACCTATAACTAATATAAATAAGTCTGTTGATTGTTCAGGTTTGTCTGAGGGAGATTATCTTGTATTTATTACGGGGACAGGATCATACAATAACAATACATTTACCCAGGATGACTTAGATATACGCTTTAAGGATGTAGGTAGTCTTAGTACTGACTATGGGATTACTTGGTCTGGAGATCCTTCATTCTCTAGTTATGGAACAGCTCATAGATATGAAAGACCTTTGTTTGTAGTACATTCAAATGGAGCAGGAATAGAGACTTCTAATGTTACTGCTTGGGAAGAAGTGGTAGGTACAAATACTAACTCAGATCCAAAGTACTCTAAGTTATATCAGCAATGTACAAGTACAGATACAACAACTACTCTACAGACATTAGATTCTGACAGAAGAATGATTCCTGCATATCATTACTTTAATAATAATAATGATAAGTTAATATCTAATACTACCTACGCTGGAGTTATTAGAGATATTCCTGGTGCTGGAGGTAATAGGGTTACTATAGATGCTTCTATATGGAGTGCTTCATCTCCTCAATTAAATATATCAGTAGCTCAATGTGAACTTACAAATGGAACTAAATCCTTATGGGTAAAGGATCTTAATCTAACAGGAGATGATATCTACTACCAAAATGGAAGTCCATCGGATCCATATCAGCAAAGAGGCTTGTATATCTGGCTTGTTGCTAAGATTAAAGATGCTTCTAAAGGAACGTTTGGAACTTCTATATCTGATATTCCCGGATATTCTCTAGATACTAAGGTTGTTTTACACTCTTCTCCTACATGGAGTTCTGATAATCATAATAATAGTGGAACAACTAGAAGTTCAAACTACTGGTACACTTCAGATGATGTATACAGGTGTAGAGTTGGGTGGATTCCTACAGATCCTAATCGTACAGCAATACCTACAAAAATTGTTGATGGTAAGCACATATTCCCTACAGTTAATAGACTTACTGGAGGAGCTAATAACTCCTTAAAATACCTTACTCTAGGAACAGGAGGAGACGTAGGTACTTATAATCCTGTATCTTTAAACCAATGTAGAGTTCTTCCTGTCTGGGGTAATAATGGACTAGATTCTACTACAACATGTACTTCGGTAGCATGTACTTCCATAAATATAGAATTACATAATATTTCAGGTACAAGAACTACAGGCACAAGCTGGGTAGGGGTAACTACAGATACTATATCTACTGCAGCAGGAATAGACGTACAAACTACTGGAGCTGTAGATCAATTAAGTGGATCTCCTTGGCTTGGAGCTAGTATATCGGGGACTGATTCTTACATTTATAGAGATAGTCTCAATATGTCAGTAGGAACTAATGACACTATTTACTATACTGGGACTGGAGCTGACGGAGGATCTTATTGGGATGGAACTCTTAAGATGGCTTTAGTTAAGGGGTTTTATCTACCATTCTCTTATGACTAAGGGTTATAATTAAATACTAACAGAGATTAAGTTAATGAGAAATATCACACTTACGATTATTATGTTATTATACATAGTATTTCCTTACTCAGTTCCTATATCAGAACCAGATACGACTTGTAAGGTACTAGATAATAACTGCATTCAATATATTAGAGACGAACTTGGCATTGCTGTACCTATTATAGTTAAGCAGGATAATGAGATAAATGCCTATACAAATGGAATTAATATATTTATTACAACTGGAATGTTGGAAGTACCTAAAATGACAACTGATGGTATTAAGGTTATATTACTGCACGAAGAAGGTCATATTGTGAATAGATCTCACTCTGTTAGAGAATTGTACTGGAGAGCCCTTCAAGTAGAGTTACAACAATGTGATATAGACTTAAATTGTAGAGACGCAGCTATATTAAGATATCTTAAGGAAACTAAAGAAGATGAATATCGCTGTGATGCTTATGCGATTAGAAGGGCTTACGATATGAAACTAAATCCGGAAAAAGCGTGTTATACTTTTAAAATATTTGCTCAGTTAAATAACTATTCTTTAGATGACTCTGGATCCACACATCCAAGTTCTGTAGATCGTTATAAAAAGTGTGTAGTTGGAGTATCTACTGGGATTATCCCTTAGTCTCTACATCAAACCAGTAATCACTAATAAGTTGATTAAGACAATTTAATAAATCTGTTTTAGTTACACCTTTACACCAGTAAATCATTATCCATCCGTGTAAAAGTGCTTGCATATTACGAACGTAATCTATAAGATTCTATTTCATCTATAGTTAAGTACTTCAAGAAGGCTTCATAATGCCCTAACCTCTTATTACATGTTTGACATAGACATCCCCTAACTCTCCCTGTATCATGACAGTGATCAACCACACAGGTATTAATGTCTAAGTCTATCTTACATAAAATACATTGATTGTTTTGATTCTCTAACATAGAGAGAACACTATCATAGGAAATCCCATATGTCTTTAGATAGTACCTGTTCTTATTATTAAGATAGTTTTTCTCTCTACTTTTTCGACTTATTTCATCTCTTCTAGACTTATTTTCTTTATTCCACTTAGATGCCTTCTCTATTAAATATTCCCTATTCTTAAGGTAGTAATCTAATCTTTTTTCCCTATACCCTTCTCTTGTAGACTTTCTAGCTTCACTCTCCTTAGAGGCTCTACATGATTTACAATAAGAATGATACCCATCAGACCTAGATTTATCTCTAGAGAACATATCTAGAGGCTTAACCTCTTTGCAACTTCTGCATTCTTTCATACTTAATTATAGTCCCTTCTATAATTATTATATCTTAAATTAATTAAGAGACTTTTATGTCCTTAAATATTATCTTCTATAGACTCACCTTCTAATAATACGTTTAAGCAGCTAATTAACTCATGCTTTGTAACTCCTTTAGACCAGTACAAGATAGTCCAGCCATGCTTAGCTGCCAGTAGATGACGTTTAAGGTCATTGATTAAAGTAAATATATTGTTATGACCTGCTTGACCATAAAAATCTAAACCCCAGCATTCCACTACTACTTTTTCTTCAGGAAATGCAAAGTCAGCTCTGAATCTACGACCTGGAATAAAGTTATACTGTAGCTTAGGATTATATCCGGCATCAAGAAGCCATTTGTGAAGTTTTTGCTCATCAGCAGAATCATAGACTATTCCGGTCTTCTCATCTGTAACTTTTTTTGATTTCTTACTCATTTGCAATTCCTTCTAAGTCTACTTCACTCATTTCAATAAAATGTAAATCACTTCCTAGATCTAAAGGTTGATTATAGGCATGTATTAGCTCTCTAGCAGACTCTAGGTCATTCTGATATTCTTGATGAGTCATGTCTATTGCCGGAGCTAGTAACTTCTTCAGCATAGATATTGAATCCTTATATAACTGAGATGATGGGATTATATTCTCATCATTTACCCATTTTATATTTCTTCTTCTTCTAGAATATGATATTCTCTTAACTTTAAGAACCTTCTTATACTCAGGATAGAGTTCAAAGAATAATATCATATCACAATCAAATACTTTCCTTGTACCATCAAACTCTATAATTGAGGGAATCCCAAAATAACATTTTAAGAACTCTCTATTTAACTTAGGCATTATATCTGAATTTAATATTGTAATAATCTGCTCATATAAAAACTTCTTATGTTTATCTGCAGATGTCAAAGCCTTTAAATCTTTTAGTAAAGATCCTTTCATCTCTATCTCTTCTGTTAGAGCTGTAAAGTTCCTTAAATCACCAAGAGAGTAGATGTTTCTGTACTGGTATAGCCTGACATCAAACATATCTTCTCCTGACTCGGGACATTTTCCAGGGAAAAATCCTTCTAATCTAAGCTTCTTAATGACATCTGGAGTTACAGCTCCTGGATCATCTTCTTCTAGAAGCCTTTCTCTAAACTTAATCATCTCTTCTTTTTTAGAGATATTGTTATAGTTAGAGTAATTCACAGAACCTCTGTAACTCTTACCAAGTACTTTAGGTAAAATGTATCTAAAAGCAGTATTTATATAAGATACTATACGACCTTCATTTCCTTCTATTGGAACTAATTCCACTTCTCCAGTAACCTTGTTAGTTATCGGTATCTCATCCCATGCTACTTTATGTCGAAGTCCCTTCTTTACTCCTGCATAATCTACAGTTTCTTTAATCAACTCATAAATAATCTCATGTACAAGCTCAATTAACTCATCTGTGTTAGAGTTAATATCCTTTGCTATAATATTTCCACCAGCTAAAGTTCTTAAGTGAGCATATTGTCTTTTGTTTAATAAACCTGTAAGCCACAGCATAATCAATGTGTATGTGTCTTTACCAGCCTTTTTATGAACAATCAAGTCCTTAAGAATGTTAAAACACTCTTTATTAGTGAATTTCTTTATTATATTATCTGCATTATCCATAGTTGTAAGTCTTCTAATTATATTATACCTTAAAAGTTTAAGTTATTTTTTTACTTACTAAGTAACATTGTTAAAACATACCCTTGTTATAACATAACCTATGTTATTATACCTATGATATATAAATAACATGAGAAAACAACCTATGTAATAACTTACCCTTGTTTTTACTTAGATTATACCTTAAGTTTTTAACTATCATAGATAAAGATTTTTTAATCTAATAATTTAACTAAGCTTAAATGTTATAATTAAACAGGAAGAGTACTCGAATTATTAATATACTATGAATTTATGGGAGAATATAGCCAAAGGTGCTTCTGAGTTTGGTCAGATGGCAGCTAATCCTAAGACTTATCGTAACTTAGAACACCTAGTTAATACAGGTGGTGAAGCTTTACAGGGAGGTTATCAATCCCTGGTAAAGGATCCTCATATCGGACCTTATGCTGCCGGACTAGGAGCTGCTGCTTATAATACTATTAATTCTCCTGTAGTAGGGAATGTTCAAAAGTTTCTAGAGAATAACCCAGGATTAAGAGCAGGAGCAGGGGCTTTACGAGGATTATCTACATTAAATCCTATAGCAGGTATAGCTGCATCTCAAGCTCATAGACTTCTTCCTTCTAGTATAGATCCCTCACTAGAACAGTTACAAAATCAGAAAAAGTTCCTACAGGATACCAGACAGTCTTTAGAAGTATCTAAAGCAATGAGTGATGAAAGAGAGCGTTTAGATTCTCAGGGAGATATTTATGATATTCGTAATTCTCTAGCTGAACAAGCTGTAAACCTACCAATGTATGCTCAACAAGCAATATCCTTTGTTGGAGAAGGTGTAACTGGTGGATTGGGTGATGACTGGGATAAGAGCTGGGAAGAGAAAGGGTATAAGGATTATTATGAGGCTTTTGAAAGAGAAAATAAAAATAAGATGTTCTTTGGGAATCTCCCTTATATTCCAGGAGACACTAAAAAAGCTGACTATGGTAGAGAGAAGTTAGCAAGACTTCCTAAGGAAGTTGTAGATCGTATTCCTGATGCTGCTTTTAAGGACATTTATGAAGGAAATGTAAATAGTCAATATAATCTTAGTCAAATTGTAGAAGATGCTCAGAAAATGCAAGAGCTTAATGTTGCATCAGCCTTAATAGAAGAACAGTTTAGAAATGGAGATATTAAGACTAGAGAAGAGGCTGATAAGGCTATTGAACAGGTTAAAAGTAACCAAGCACTAAGAGACTTTACAGCAGAAGCAGTAACAGATCCATTGACTTACTTAGATCCATTCAAAGGAGTTGGTAATATTGGAAAATCAGTCTTAAAGTCAGCAAAGATTCCAAATATTAATAAACTAAAAGACCTTCCAAAAGCCTTTGGTAAATCTAAAGATGTTTTATCTGGAAAAGTACCTTCTGTAATCAACGAGAGTGATGATGTAATTAAGAACATAGATAATATTATCAAAGAGGCAGAAACTCCTCAAATAAAAGAAGTGGAAGTTATCTCTGAAGGAATTAAGTCTAATACTAAGCTTACAGAATCTCAGTTTCATAAACAAAAAAGACAGATTATAGATAATCCAAGTCTTCAACATGAACAGAAACAACAATTATTAAAGCAGCTAGAAAGTCAAACAGAATTTAAAAAGGTTGAGCCAAAGATAGGAAAGTTAGAAAGTCAAGCTGCTAAACAAGAAGTTCGTAATATACAATCTCAAATTCCAGAAATGGATAATAAAGATGCTGCTGATGTTCTTCTTAATCAAACTAGAAAAGCAATGACTAAGGAAGCGGATGAAGTTGCTAATGGTGTTTGGGAGAATATGAAAAAGTATGGAGGTCCAGATGTTGTAGATGGTCCACTAGTCTCAACTTATACTCCTCCAAAAGTAGGATTAACTGCTAAGAATACAATGCAAGTAAATCCCGCATTAAATCCAGATCAGATTGAAGTTCAATTTCGTAATCCTATACAAAAATTAATGTATGAGTTATCTCTTCCCTATAATCGTGCAATTATTGAAGGCTACGGAATGGATTTCGCAAAAAGTAAGGATGTAATGTCAAGTATGACAAGAAACTTTGCTGAGCCATTAACGAAATTTCTTACTGGAGGATTTAACGAAGCTGACATTCAAACTGTAAAACGAATGATGGGAATGGCTGGATCTGAATTAGCTAAGAAATCAATTAACCATGTTCCAGGAACTCCTTTACACTTTGATAATCTTAAAGTTTCAGAAATGTTAGATAATTTCCTACTATCTAAGAATAAAGTTCCAGCTACTAAGAAGTCAGTTCTTGGTGCTTTAAAAGAAGCTCCTTCTATTAAATTCCCTAAAGCTTCAGCAGAATCAGCAGGAGAAGAAATAATCAAAGGATATGACAATGTAAGTAATTATTTCACAGGAATAGGAATCCCAGAACAAACTGCTAAGAAAGCAGCCGTATTCTATAATAAAGTCATAGAAAGATCTGGACTTTCAGGAGCTGGAGGAATACAAGAGGCAGCCGAAGAAGGAATAGCAGCCGGAAAAGCTCTTAACACAGATGTTCTTAATCAGTTAGATGGATTAGACAAAAGCATTGCTATTGAGCTTCATGAAGATTTTCACCAGTTATTTGATTATATGAGAGCAACAACAGATAATCCAAGAGCAGTCCCAGGAATTATTAAGGATGCTTTAACTAAGGATCTTCCTGATGTTGGAAATAAGTTATTTAATCAAATTAAAAAGTCATTGAAGTCAATAGATACTCATGATTCTATTATCTTAGACGAAGCTATGTCTTATTTTGTCCAAACTAAAAATGAGTTAAGAAAAGGAATCTTTACTGATAACCCTGTTACTAGAACTTTTGCCTCTATAATGAGAAGGGCTAATAATGGAGATGAAGCTGCAAGAAGACTTCTAGATAACTTTGAAGGAGTTGAGCAGGCTATTCGTACTCACGGAGATGAGTTCGAGCAGGGCATTATAAATGAGCTTAAGTCCACAACTCTTCCTGATGGACAAAATGCGTGGGATACTATAAATAGAGTTGATCCTACAAATATGAAAGGAATTTTCCCAGGAGCTAATTATGGTAAAGGAAAAACTAGTCTAGGCGAATATCAAGGATTTTTAGAAGACTCTACCAAGAGAATGAGTAGACTTCAAGAAATTATGGGAAGTCAAGAAGTTGTTTATAGAGGAACGACAAAAGCTCCTTCTACTGGAAAGCCAAGAACCAATCCAATATCTAATGACCAAATGTACGGTCCAGGAACCTATACTTCTACAAATCCTCAACAAGCTTTCGGTTATACTGGACTAGGTAAAATGCCAGACCAGACTGCAAAGTCATGGCAAGGTCAAGGAACAGGAGATATGAGAGCTTATTATCAAGGATTAGAAAGACCTTTATTCTGGGATGAGCAAGTTCCAATGGATTTGTTTGAAACAGTTATTGAATCTAAGAATAAAACTATTCAGAAAGCTATTGAGATTATCGGCGGAGAAGAACAAATTGCTATAATGTCAATGGAAGAGTTTGTCAAGGATATGCCTGAAGCAATTCAAATGGTTTTAAATCCAAAGCTTCAGAAAGCATGGAAATATGATGATTTAGTAGCTTCTCAGACTAAGCATGGAGAAGAAGTCTTTAACCTTCTAATGGACGAAATCTATAAGAAATCAGGATATGATGGATTTGTTGGTCCTGCAACTGATGATACTTTAGGACTAGTTCAAGGAGGAGGTTTTGAAGTTGTTCCTTTTGAAGGACATAATCTTCTTGAAAGAACTAAGGAAATGAGAGAGCTAGGTAAGAAATCTCCAAAAACCAAGAACTTCACATTAACTCCAAACAAGGCTTATGGAGACGAAGGGCCTATTGACTTAGCTGACTTAACAGATCAGATAAACAACATCCAGAATAGAACTGCAAAAGGAATAAATTACCACATAAATAGAGGAATCGAATAATGACTTATAATACTTCACCGGATCAGATCATTGGAGGAAACTTAGTAGATCCTCGTGATACAAATGTAACTAATGATCCTTTAAATGTGATAGGAACAGTAGCTATTGAAGGAGATATTAGTACTGAGATTACAGGCGGTACTTTTTCCATTGATAATGAACTCCTAACAGTAGGAGGAACGGTATCTTTAGACTCCTCCAATCCAGTTGAGACTACGGGTACAGTATCACTTGGTAATGAGCTATTAACAGTAGGAGGTACTGTATCTGTTCAAGATCCAGTCTTAGTAAATGTAGACAATGAAACAGGAACCGGAGCTAAACCTGTCTACGGAATTTTCGGAGAGCTAATGACAGGTCAAAAGGTAGATGAAATATCAGTACAGTTTCACAACGGAATTAACTATGAATATGACTGTACTGGATCTACATCAGGAGACGGAGAAATCCTTGGTACAAATTCCATGGCAGTAATTCAAAGTACAACCGGGACAAGCTGCTTACGCTCTAAAGATTCCATTGCATATAGACCGGGACATACTGGGTATGGAGACTTTACAGCTTCTTTTGACGGAACTGGAATAGGTGAGGCAGGAATATCAGACTGTGATAATGGGTTTTTTATTGGAAAGACCAACGGAACAATGTGCGTAGGCTACAAAAATACCGGCGTTGATACAGTTGTTTATTCAGGACAATGGAATAATCCTGATTTAGTTCTAACAAGAGATGTAACTAAGCCTCAAATATATAGAATTATGTTTGGTTATTTAGGAGTTGCAGATCCTATATTTCAAATCTGGAGAGACGGGCATTTTAAGACCTTTCATCGAATAGAAACTGCAGGAAATCTTGACTGGACTCATGTAGGTACTCCTATTTTTAATGTAAGATGTTATACTTCCGGAGATATGAAGATAAAAACGGGTTCCTGGGGAGCCGGCTTCTTAGCCGGTTCTGAGAATTCAGTAGGGAATAGATTTTTTACCTTTCCTATAACTCCTCTTGTAGACGGATCTGCGCCAGAACCTAATCAATATACATTATCTTCAACGGATGTACTTACTTTAGGAATTTTTCAAAATAAAGACGATTTTCAAGATAAGACTAATAAGACCAAAGCTATTTTAACTGCCTATGAGTTTCATGTACCTACTCCTTCCGGAAACGTATACGGAGATGTAATCGTACAATTAGTGAAGAATGCGACATTAACTGGAACTCCTACATACAATGATATTAATACTGACAGTTCTGTTATTGAGTATGATACTACGGGTACAGGAGCTACAGTAGACTATAGCAGTGGAGGAAGGATTGCTCTAACAGAAGTAGTATCTTATATAGGAGCAAATCGCTCAGGATCTGTTAGTAGAAATATTCCTATAACTGCAAAACATGATCTTTTCTTATATCCAGGAGAATCAATGACTATCCTTGCTAAGGATCGAGGAGGAAACGGAGTTGATATAATGCCAATGTTTTCGTGGGAAGAAATTCACTAACTTAAGGTATAATATAATTAGAAGTCTAAAGCATTTAATTAAGATATAATATAATCTTTCTTGAAGAGTTTAGTTTGACTTATAATTAGGTGTGAGTATTTTAAAGGAGTTTAATAAATGTTCAATCAAGGACTTGTAGCCTCCAATAAGATCATGAGAAGATTCCAAATTGATCTTGCTCAAACAACTATTCCCTTAGCAACAGAATCTGATACTAACGGCTTAGTTCTTAGAGATCTCTTGGCTGAATTCCCAGGATTTGAAAAAGTAAAGGTTACTTATGTAGGAATCAAAGCAGTTAACGCTTGCGTTGTTGCTGGTTCTGCTACAAAACTTGTAGTCTACCTCCAAAAGAATGGAGGAAACAACGTTGATATACCAAGCTCAGGTGCTGCTGAACTTTCAGTTTCAGGAAATGCAATAGCTGCTGGTACAAGAGACGAAGAAATCGGAGAAAATGCTGTTACTAAAACAGGGTTGCGTTTCTCTGGAGCAAATACAGAAAGCTTAAAGCTTGTTGTAGGTGCAACAACTGCTGCTACAGCTACCTCTACAGATAGTGGTATAGTTGAAGTAGTCGTTGAGTGTGAAGTTAGTGCAGAAGGTTTGCCTCGCATCTAATTTAACTAAACAATATTAAATTTTATACAAACTTAAAGGAGTTTAATTTAAAATGGTAGCATTTCACGGAAAAACAAGATTCGTCCAACCTTTCGAGCACGAAGTACGCATTATCGATGCTTTAGCAGCAGGTGAGATTACTTCAGGAAGCGGACGTAGAGTTGATTTAGTTGAGCTTAATGGTGTAAGCTTAGACAAAATCGACATTAGAGTTGAAGATTTTACAGCAACAGGTGTAGTGCAAGATGCTTACACAGTAAAAACCTTCTATGAAGGTACAATTGCTGGAGAATCAACAACAGTAACAGGATTAAGTACAGGTATTGCAACAGTTGGAACAACCAATGTTAGTGAAGCTGAATCTTTATCTGCAGATGGACAAAAGTTTGACAAAGTGATTGTCGGTTTGGAATTCTCAGGTGGTACAGAATCAGCAGCTACATTCTCAATCCAAGCTGCAGTAAATGTAAAAGGAGATTCTAGAGGACACGAAATTAGTCAAGTTGCCGGTGGTAACTTCGGATTCGTAAAACCAGGAACATCCTTAACATGGAACGCAACATCTACAGATTTTGATCTTAGCTTTGGAAGTGAAGAAACAGCGAAGTCATAATCGCTTATTAACACTTTTAAGGTATAAGCTCTGGGAATTCTCTCAGGGCTTTTTTTTATTTGTCTTTGAGTTATAATTAGATAGAATATATTCAAATAAAATTAACGTTAATTTAAGAGGATTTTACAATGGTCAATGAACGCCAAACGGCAGCATCATTTCCACAGCAGCTAGGTTACTTCAACAATTTGATTTCGAATAGAATTGTTAGAAGAGTTAAGTGTGTTGCTGAACAACATGATTATGATGCAACTACAAGTGTAGCTGCTGATACAGACTTAAGACCTGATCTAGCTTCTGATACAGTTCAAGAATTAAAGGATAGATGTACAGCTCCGGGAAATTTCCAATTTGCTGATGAAAGATGTATTTATAGTAAAGTCGGAGGAACTACTACAGAAGAAGTAGTTATCCCTTTAGCTAAAGTAAATAAGACATGTATTGTTGGTGGATTCGGAGTAGTTACAACTGGATTCGGAGGAACTCAATCCTTCTCAGTAGGAATTCCAGGAAATCATGATTTTATTTTAGGGGCAACAGTAGGGACTGATATTTCTATTCCTACAGGCTCTGAAACAGCTTTATGGACTCAAAGCTATCCTTATGACTCTTCAGCTCCAGATACAGGAGGAGTTTCTGACGGACGTATTTATTACGCTCAAGACAGAATGTTAGCTCCAGGAACACCAATCAACCTTTATATTACAGCAGGCACAAGTTGTACTATTGGAACAGGAGATGTTACATTTGAATTCTTAGCAACTGCTATTGGTCAAGAAACATTCGGTATTACTGACGGTAATAACGAACGTAGAGATAATAAAGGTCGTGATATGGGTCCCCTCTATCCTAAGTTCTGATAAACTATGAATAGAAAAAAGACAAAATCAAGAAGACAGTATAAATATAATAAGTTAAAAACCTTAAGGAGGCAAAGGAGAAATCGATATGAAAAAAGGTAAGGGTAAAAAAGTTAAGGAAGAGAAAGGTATAGAAATTGAAATGATGATGCCTTCTAAACCACCTAAACCTAAAATTAATGAGAAGAAAGTTAAGGCTATGGAAGAGCTTTTAAAAGATCCAGGATGTAGATACATGTCTACTTCAGAAATGCAAGGAATTGTAGATGCTTTTAAGGCTGGTAAAAGGAGTAAAAAGTAATGGGTTGTGGAAAGAAAAAAGGTAAAGGCGGAAGACGCAAATGAAGAAGTCTAAAAACTGTCCAAAATGCGGAAAAAGATTCTGCAAATGCGGAAATAAAGGTAAGTAACTATGAACTATACTCCAGATTTTACATTCTCAGGAAACAATAACTCAGAATCTAGAGATGCTGATAATCAATTATCAGGTAATCAGTCATTTCCCCAGACTACTACGTTATGGAGAATTTTGGAAGGATCCAATGTAACTTTCAGTACCTCTGGAGATGTTATTACTATAAATAGTTCTGGAGGAGGAACTCCTCTAGGAGTTGAAGTAACTAACTTCTTATCTAAATCTACCTCTGGAGATGTT
>Ga0180433_10002273_pt1 | contig 29889 bp, 41 predicted proteins | sample SS_ome_8_FD_132980 | JGI IMG/M metagenome (GOLD analysis project Ga0180433, IMG submission 132980) | Hypersaline lake sediment archaeal communities from the Salton Sea, California, USA - SS_1_D_1 metaG | ecosystem: Environmental > Aquatic > Non-marine Saline and Alkaline > Hypersaline >... | reverse complement strand
GGAACATCACATTGACCGACACCATTACTGCCAGATACGGATATTGTATTATTGTCCCTCAAATATGTAGTAGATTGACCGCCAGCAGCTACATTCACGTAGCCAGAATTTGGTACAGGTATATTACACTGATTATCTCCATTTTCTCCCCATGTGTGTGCTGCGGTATCAATAGACATTATCCCGACTCCTTAAACCTTATACTAAATATGAACTTTTATCATCCAAAGATGGCATTCCTCCATCATAATTTTCAATAGATATTAATACAAAATCACCCTCATCTGTATTCGACCCATCAGACATTCTCCAATGAAACTGTTGTCTGCTAGACGTCAAAGTTGGTAGTCCACTTGTAGACCAACTAAAATTTCCAGTATTACCAATTTCAGTGCATCCACTAGACGACGGAATAACGCTTACACCATTTTCCCACAACTCTATGTTCACCGTCCCGCCAGTGACCAGTGTTCCAACCACCGAAGGTGCTGCTTCTGGACAAAAATTAAATTCTACAATCGTCATATAATCGCCCCTTATCTTTTATAAGTGTTATTTTAACAAAATAACTACGTATCTATCAATAGATTATACACCATAGCTACCTTGTGCTTGACGTGTTATAGAATTGGTAATGTTGTGTGTTGATTGCGATTATAATCTAAAAATGTTATGTTGAAATTGAATATTTATACTTGTATTGTGTGGTAATCCTGATCCAGCCCCTTTCTTTTGCCAGCTCTTTCTCTGTTTTGTCAACACCCTTAATTCTTCTACATGCGGCTTTGTGTCTAACAGAAAGGGTTGTTGGATCAAAATAAACATAACTAGGCTGAGTTTTTCCACATTTCTTCCATCCAGCCATTCTGTAAACACCACCATCGTGACCAACAGAATGGTCTGCAAATGCTACTATTTTTTTGATGCATCGATAATGTTGTCTAATGTATAGACGACACTGTTTCAAAAAACAGCACGAAAAATGTCTGTGTACATATGATGGAACACATAATCGAGTTAACTCTATTTCTCCCATTTTGGTATGCTTGTTGGTGCCAGACCCAAAAGTAGCAATACCAACAATAATCCCGCCTACTTTTGCTGTTAAAATTATTTTTGACACTGGAATTGTACCAATATAATGTTCGTATCTAATAATATCTTCTATTTCACTCTTTTGTGCTTCAACAACACGATATTCATTCACCGTAATCATTCCACTACTATCAAATAAATTAAAATCTTCATTTGACATTCCACTCCTATCAATTGCTACATCTGCATTCAACCTCCATATCTTCCACCATTGATTTGCATTGTTGTGACACCTCTCTATTTCATCATGCTCACTTTTGGTTACGACGAGGCTGTTATTATTGTCACAAAATCTTGCATCATGAACTATTGCGACATCTCTATATTCTGCTGGGAGAAAGGAATGTTTACGGATTGAAGATTTTAGAATATTTCTAAAAGGATATATGTGATGACAATTCAATACTCCGGTCTCTCCGGAAAGTTCGCTTTTGTAATCACTTCTAGCAAAAGCATCGTCTCTCCATTTCAACATTGCGGCACATGATCTTACCGCATTTCTTATATTAGTTATTCCACCTTTCCACGAACCATTGTGTTGTCCAATATTTTTCCTTCTATCCTTCCCAATAGAAATAAATCTTTGTCTAACAAATTCTTCAGTTTTACCGAAATGTTTTGATATTTTTACACAAGACCAGCCCAGAGTGTCGTGCATATAAATTAATTGTTCATTTTTTATTTCATCGCTGCCCTTAGACAATCTTACTCCATCTCGGACCGTCCTTGTTCCATGTCCAGATTTTTTCAACCTTCCCTTAACAAAACCACAGCTTTTCCCTAGTTCCTCCGCTGTTCTTGCTATGCTAAAATTTTTATTCCAATACAAATCGACAACTTGCTCGTCTGAAACATCCTCAATCAACCGTTTTGTCGGCGATCTAATCGAAACGCCAAGTTTTTTCAAACGTCTAACAAGAGTCGATTGACTTACGCCCAACATGGAGGCGCACATCTTCGCGGTCAATTTCTGGTTAACATATAAGTCTATCCATCTGTCTTCGTCAATGTTTGCTGGCCTCATATAGTATTATACATCCTACTTGAATATTTGTTGCACACAATAAAAAGAGGGGGAAGGTTTTACCCTCCCCCCTTGTATTAACAAAAAACACAAGTCTTTTGTTGTCCGTGGTTTAGAAGCTACCCAAGAGAACTCTTCGTCCGTCTAGGGCTGCAAAACCATGTTCTTGCCAACCGTAGAACCCAGCCTTCTGGCGTCTGTGAAGAGTGTCGTCTTCAAAAATGGCCAACTCTCTTTTTACTGGCATGACAAACGAGTCATCCTTGGAGAGATCTAGGCCAATTACGACCTCAACGTCACTGGTACCCATACTAAGACCAAGTGTATCAAAGTATGTCTGAAGTTCATAGCCTTCACCAAGCTCATCTAGTGGATGTAGATTGACACCATAAATGCGAGACAGTGTACCACCACTATCCTCTGCAGTCATGATTTCTCTCCTAGTTACTTCATCAACCTCATCAGCATCCCACTCACGAATATCTTCAATAGCCTCTGGGCTTAGATATAGGTCAGTCAGCTTGCCACGGTTGAGCGAAGCACTGTTTCCACCGGCAAGACGAGTCATTGTGGTCTTCATCAGAGAAACTAGTCTCTTTGTGAATTGACCAGCAGTAGCAGCACTGTCATAAACCAGTGGAGCCCCACCCGCATAGTCGGTACGGCCAGCACCAGCAGCCAAAATAACTCTCCATCCGTCAGTATTCATCTTTGTAACAAATCCTGCTTCAAGGACTTCCATTGCACGTGCTACGATGTTCCACCGTGCAGAGAAAGAGTATTTCAGAGGCCAATCGATAGCATTACCAACGTCATACGTGTTGATAGTTACTGCATCCCCAGAGATTGTACGCTGTGGTAGAGCACCCTCACTAGGAATCATATATGCAGCATAGTCACCCTCATTTGCGGTCTGATAAAGATCCAATGGATATTCAGCAGTAGCACTTGGATCGAGAACTTCGGGAGTAAAGATTCCACTCAAAATATCTCCATCCAACAGCGCAGAACGCAGAGGAATTTGTAGAGCTTTAGCTAGCTCCGACATAGCCTGCATTGCTTCAGACCTATCGGCTGAACCAGTACGTCTCAAAAGTTCAACTTGCTCTTGAGTAGGCTTTTGAATTTTATTGCGCTTCATTCTTCTTCACCCCCTTATGTTATATCAATAGAAACCCGAGCAAATCCATTGGCGTCCTTCGTGGTCTCAAACCGACCAACCTGAGGAGCACCAGTAGCTTGCGATGAACTAATATACCCACTTGCAGCTAGATATGCAGCGGCACCAGCAGTTGGTGTAACGCCTGATGGAATCATATCTGTTACTACAAATCCTTTTTTGACCAAAGTGCATTTATCTCCTGGACGAATTTCTCCACTTTCAAAATTGGGGAAATCACGAGTAGCACTCATGGCGGCAGCTACAGTCTGAAGAAGAACACCCTTCGCTATAGCACCAGATGGATCTGCAAGATACCCAACAACATTAGCCTGATCGGTAATGTTAGTACCAATTGCAGCACCCGATCCCTGTGTAACGACACTAGCTATTCCACCCTTTTCAGCAGCAACTGTGGTCCAGAAATTAGTTATGTCTGTTACCTCATTATACTCACGATCTGGTTTTAAAGCCATTCCTACTCACCTCCTTAATCTTTCTGTTCTGAGCGCTTCAATAGCGCGTGTGCGGTTGATACCCACTGATCAGTTTCAGTCTTGGCGACATCTTCTGTAGCAGTAAATTCAGCATCATTCTCTTCTTCTACACTCTCCAAAGCTGCTTCTGCCTTAGTCTCCTCTGTTTCAACATCTTCTGTCTCAACAGATTCACCTTTGCTATTTTCTCCAGCATACTTTAGAACCAATTCAAATGTCTCGTCAGTCATGTCACGAAGTTCAGCAAGAGTTGCCTCTTCATCTGTAATTTCTTTAACATCTGACAATTTCCCAAGACGATCACGGGCCATATCTGTTTTACGGATTTCATCCAATTCCGCATCACTCTTTTCAGCGCGTTGTGTCGCCTCATCGAGTTGCTTTTGAAGTTCAGCCTTCTCAGCCTCGACAGCCTCAATCTTTTCCGACGCCTCCTGCGAACTAGCTAATAGTTCATCGACCTTCTCAACAAGAGTAGCAATTTGCCCCTCATAATTCTTGGCCTTCACCTCTTCAGCAGCCTTCTGCAGTTCAGCGATCTCTCCAACTTTGCTCTCTAGACTCGCCTGAGCCTCTTCAAGCTTTGCCTGAAGTTCTTTCAATTCTTTAGCATCCACGTCTTCTACACCTCCTTCCGACAATTCACTCAATTCAGCAGTCACAAAAACATCCGAAACGTCCATTTTATTGGCCGCAACCTTTATTACAGACTCAGGATTAGCCGGTGTTTCCACAAACCCCTGAGCACCAAACACAATATTTTTTAAAACTCTACCAATTCTATACCCCTGATATTGACCCTCTCCACCATAAATTCTTAGATGTTTGGTCAAAAAGGCGGTTTCTTCATTTCTTTCTATTAATTTTGTTTGTCCAGTAGACGGATCTATTAAACCATAACAAAAATCTGGAAACCAAGCTTCCATAGAAACAAACAATTCTCCAGCCTTAGCTTTCGCAAGAATCTCTTCAATTCTATCAGCTAATGGTTCAAAAGCTTTATATAAAACCCCAGCAACCTCTATGTCAAACTCAGATGGTGGAGTGTCTCCTTCGATCTCATCACCATTTTTGTCTAACGCTCTTGCTTTAACAATGTGGCCAAGAATTTTCTCCGCTTGATGATTGTCATTCATTGGCTTGTGTAATGGGGTTGATCTTGCAGCCCACACTTCTTCTGGAGTAAAAATATCATCGTTTAAATTCCACCCAGTACTAACAAGTATAGCTACTACCAGTGCTAAATCAGGCTGATCACTACCCAAAAGTTCTTCGACAGTCTGAACAGCGGAATCTGCATCAAGCATATCCGCAACAGACATGTTTTCACAGTATCGCTGAATATCACCAATTTTCGCTTGTGAGGTAAGAAATATAGACGAATTACCTTCACCATTTAGTGATAAATCAATACCGTCTTTTTTTTCAGCTTGATAAATTTTCACTAAAACCTCCAGTTGTAATATTTATACACAACATTTAAAAAAAACAATAAAAAAATTCAAAATAAAGAATATAATTATCTTTTTGTTTTTCTATTTCTCAAAAATTCAACAACATCTGCTTTAGCTTTTTCTGAATCATGTAATGCTTTTGTTGCAAAACCATTTTCATCAATGTCTTCGCTCGCTAACGAAGCAAGTTCTTTGACCGATGGAAGAAAAACTCTATGTACTGTTTTAAAACCTTCGGCATTGATCTGCTCAGATGTATAACTAAACTCAATAAATTCCTCTCCATCATAAGTATATTTAAAAATTTGACACTCAGAATGTGGAACCAATACTCCATTGACCGTTAAAGCGACCTGTCGTGTTGACGTATCCAAAGAAACATTAACAATAGCCATAATTACCTCCCAATTATATCAATACCTTTGTTCACAAAAAGATGGCAAGGCCAGTCATTCTGCTCCTCAACCACCCAAAAAAATTCAGACATTTGTCGTACTTTCTCAATGGTGTCTGTTTGTGGATAAATGCGACCACCATGAAAAGAAACACATAACTGTCCTAATCTGTCTCGCAAGCTTTGGTTTCTGAGAACTTCTTCCAATATTCCAAGTTCTGCACCTTCACAATTGAGAAACAACAAATCAATACGAGAACAATCGTTTTCTGCCATAATTGTCTCTAAACCAACAGAACGAACCTTGCTTGTTCTTCGTAATCTTCTGCCCTCACCCTCATGTCGAGGGTAAACACTGTTAGATGACTCCTCGACAAATTCATAAAAATCTACAGTACCATCGGAACCAGTAACAGCAGCACGATGTGCGATAATGGGTGTCCCGGATATCCCGGCAACAAGACTTGCATTATTTTCCCGCCCAGCTTCATACGCAATCATTGTCAACTTATTATCAAATTTTTTGCATAATTTAATTCCATGCGCACCGTGTATAGATCCCACTTCCACTATTACCGGGTTCGCTGGCAGCATATTTGACGCGAAATACATATAAGTGTCACAACGATCAAAATTTAAAATTGGTGCTTCAATCATTCCTAATCTCCGAATAATTCTTATCCTCTTGGGTCTATTAGTGTTGCCCACGACAATGATGTCAACATGCGACGTTCCCTAATCGTTGGTTCTCTCTGTGTCGATGATCTAAAGTCGGTTATCAACAGACTAAAAATACTTTCCATCTTCTTAACAGAATCAGACGATTTTGTTAATCTGTCGGAAATCAGTGATTTTGATACGATGTCACTTGGACGCAAGACAGCCAAGATGGCTCGTTTTGTCCCATCCAGTTCGGCTCTCTGGGTTTTGGTAATCGATCTCATATTTTTTATCCCGTGTTGCTCCAAATAACTATTATCTATCAAACCATCTATTTCATCCATAAAACCATCCGCAAGAGCATTAAGGACAGATATTGTCCTTGGCGTTCTCTCGTCTCTTGGCTTCGTATCCTTGGTCGATGGTGGCCTACCAACATTGTTGTCTCCATCATCCTTTGGCTGATCCCCTCGTGGATTATCTCCACCACCATTGTCTCCACCAGAATTGTTAATGGATTGTTTTACTTTTTCTAATTCTATGGCTAATTCATTTTGTTTCTCCAAAACAGAGAATGGTCTATTATATGGATTTGACTTCTCTAGGACACCTGGATTATCTTCTCGTATTGTCTGTTCCGACTTCATACGCTCTAATTCTATCATATAATTTACGCCAAAAACCTCAGTCGCCTTTTCTGAAGAAATTATTCCACGATCAAGCAATTGAATCATCAATTGTTTTTCTGCAGCCTCGTCCCTTAACGACATAATGCCAAAATTAATTTCTGGAATTTTTTTAAATCCCATCGCATCTGCAACAAGCTTAAGTTCTCCTCTAATCCACTTTATGGCACTACTGCGAACATACTCAAGTCTCTCAACAAGAGTTTTTAATTGAACAAATGCCGATTGTGCGTTCCTGGTCCCCAAATCTGCTCCACCGACCAAAGAATCTGGAATACCTATTCCACGAACAATGTCTCCATTAACCCCAACATATTTCTCTGGACCAAGAATTTTTTCCGTGGGCGGATATTCAACAGAAAGATCAATCATATCATCCCAAACCAAATCCATCACGCCGCCACCAGTATTATGTTGCAAAATATCGATTAATTTGTCAACAGCAGCAGATGTGGGAAGAATTTGTTGTTCTGAATTACCCAATTTCCACAAACGTATAACGTTAATAACACCATCAAGAGCCGCCATATCTGCGAGTCTCATTTTCTCCTTAAACATTATATCTTCTAGAACACCATACAAGAATGGTGTTCCCCAATCTTCCCAATCATCCTTTTTGTAGTAAGCTACATAAATTTTATCCATGTCTAATTTAACTATGGATGCACTGGTCTTTGCTGCACGAATGACTTCGGCAGGTAATTTGCTGACAAAATCTCTCTCGGCATCAGTCCTTGGCTTTTGTATGGCTCTCGATAATGATGCTGGGATACGCATGCCCATATCATCTGACCCAAAAAATTTACCAACTTCTCCACCAATTTTTTCTATTAATACGGGAGATAGAAATGTGTATTTCCAAGGAATTTCTCTTCTTCTAAATTTTTTCTTTGATTTCTTTATCTTCTCTGGTATTTCTGCAACATCTGTCTCATCGACCATGTCTATAGAAACAACTTCACCTTTAGCCATATCTCTAGCGACAGGCAAAGTGATTACGGCATTTTTCCTACGTACTATTACATTTGCATCTCGCATCAACAACTTCATGTAGTCATGTGCTCGCCCGGCCAAATCGACTCTTCTGGCCCACTCTCTAAAAAACCTCTCCTGTGTTTTCGTGGTATGCTGTAATTCTAGCCCCTCTGATGCAAAATCGGTCATCAAATCTATAATATTCCTTACCATGCCGACTTTTCTATATACCGATTGACATGCTTTAATTATATCTGCGTGTTCTGTTGGAATTTTATCGTGTGGCCTATCTCTATCATAGTCAAACCTATTATTTCCAGTCCTAAGATTAACATCCGCCGCTAGAGACCTGCTGGGAAGACCACCATTCCTGTGACACACCTCTGGTAAAACGTGATTTTCAATACTCTTTTCGCCGCGAGTGTATAATTTACGTTCTTTTTTGTCGTCAGACATATTTCCCCCACATTCAAATCACAATACGATTGTAGTCCAATTGATTATACACAACTCGTCACAGACAAATAATTATCTAAATTTTTCTCCACGTTTTAATGCACCAAATAAATTTCCCTCCCTGGCACCACTGCTGTTTCTCATTCTTCCAACACCAGGACCACGATACAATGCCTTATCTTCACCGGGTTTTGATCGTTTTTCAACGTTTCCGGCCACATCCTCATAATCAATATCATAATTCGGAGTTACTTCTGTATCGTAAATAAATTTGTGGGCTAACATTAGTGCTGTATATCTATCCTTCTTGAGCCTACCCTTTCGTGTCCTGCCTTCAACTGCCCCTGGCTGAATTACAGTAGGTGTATCAAATCTTTCTCTTCCAGTGGTGGTCTCGCTCATCTGTATAGTACATAATTCGTTTTTCAATTCTTCAATATTAAAAACATTCTCTTCATATGTATCTACGATTATCCCTTCAGATTTTTCTGCTTGAAGTGATGAAAACATTTTTACACTATCAAATGCTGGAAATAATAGGGTTCTAGTCTCAAGACTTTTATGTAATGCTATATTCGCGTTTTGGTTATATTCACTACTTTGTTGAACCAAATGTAATATGTGTCTTCCGTCTGTTTCTCCATCAGTATCTTTTGGATTATCAAAATCAATAACCTCATAAATCGGGAAATCACCATCTGGAATATTTAGTAATTTTTTGTTTCTTAACATTTCGGAAACGGCATAGCCACCACCCTGACTATCCATCTCTATTCTTATTGGGTTAAAAATTCTTACTATTTCACGTATTCTAGAACAACAATAAGCATAATAATCGTCATCGGTGATAAACCCCAATTTCTTACGTCTTATGAACTCCTTTTTGTTGACGGCCCAACAATGAACTATCCTATAATGATTTTTCCAAACCTCTATGATTACTACCGCCAAATTATCCTTTTCTGCAGCAGGATCAATTCCCATAACATACTTCCTACCGGATTGGCCTCTCATCAAAGGAGTAAATGTAACTTGACCATCTGGTGTATCTATTGGTCTATTTGGACCAACCGTACACCCCTCTATTAAACTTCGTGGATAAAATCCATCCGAATCTTTTACGAAAACAGCACCATACTCCATAAGATAAATATTCTTGGGTAGCGTAGCCTTGGCATGAGCTAACTGTCTAGCGTCCAAAAGACCAGCAGGTAAGTGGGTGTGTGGAATACGAATAACTGAATAATCCTTGTAATTGAACTCATCTGGTACCAAATTTTCTCCACCAAAAATTTGTGCAACACGATCTGGATCTCCCTTACTACTTATGATATCCAACCACATCTGATATTTCAGCGCAAAATGGTTAAAAGCATAATATGCAGTACCAGAATATACTATCTGGTTACCATGCATTTTCCCGTCGTCTGTCAGCAATTTTTTCTTTATGTCTTTGGGAATATCCATATCTGATAATGTTTTGTTGAACGCAATCTTTTTGGCTTCTTCTACTGGGGTTTTTGCAGTAGCAGCGAAACCACGAACAACAACATCAAATATGTCTTCAGGAATCGACGCAAATTCGTCTGCAATGACGACATTAGCCCTGAAGCCACGAATTTTTGTATTGTGGCTGTAATAGCCCCCTGCACAATATTCGTGGTTGTCTGGAACATGAACATCAAATGTTACGCATTCATCGTCACAAATTTCCATAATATCGTCATAATAAATATCGTCATCAACCAAATTTTGTATTATGGTTAATCGTTCATCATCAACATTTTTAAACACTTCTAGGAATCTTATGGCCTGTGAACGGCTTTGCTTGCCATTGCGGATACGGCACATCATCGTATTAAACGCTAATCGCTCTTTCCCCACTAGACCGTGCTTGTATTCTTTAGCTATGTTTGACATAAACCCATTAATTCCTGGAACAACATCATCACGGTCTTTGTATGCTTTTTTCTCATTAATAATCTGATCAAGAATATCTTGTTTTCTTTTTAGACCAAAACCTATATAGTCTGCAAATAATTTGATATTTTTTCCACAAATGCTCAAATCATAACATTGGTGACGAGATTTTTCATTGCCCTTCTTTTTTTTGATTGACGAAATAATCCCATAATGCAGTAAAATAAATTGAACTTGTTGAAGTAATTTTTTGCTAGTGTTGGTAAGGCGAATCTGTCCTCCAATTGAAGTTGTGTTTGGGCGAACAATCTGCACTCCACCATCACTGTCAAACAATCCGCGAATAAAACCAGACATAACTTCTCTGCTGGATTGCATTATTGTGGATGGAATAGTTTTATTGTACGACAAAACTGGGTTAACCCCAAACTTATCCATAAATTGCTGTTTTGATTTTTTCCCGCCATAACAATAATATTCATAAGACTTGGCTGATCTGTCTACTTTAACAAATTTTCCAATACATTCCATGGCAGATAGCAATTCCTTATCGGCAGTAGCGAAAGAAAGGCGATCTGAATATGTAAAACACCCATCACCAACAAGTAATCCAAGAGCGTATCCCTCATCTATTGTCACATCTGTCGAACCACTGTGCCACCTAATAGAACGGTCGATTAACACCCTATCCCCTATAACCATTTCGTCAAATCTTATCCATCGTACTTTTGCGTCTCGCAGAACCTTAATCTTATGATTATGTGTTCCCTCTATCTCGAAACCCTTACTTGTAACAATTTTTTTAGTCAGAGTTCTTCCATTACAGTATGATTCATCGCTGGTTCTAAATTTGCCATTACCCCATATTTCTCTATCTCGATCAACAATGGTTTTCTCGGTTTGGCCAAAATCTTGATCATCAGATATTGTTCCGAAACAATCATTGTAAAGTGTTAGTGTGTCTCCAGACACACACCCATCGCCCAAAGGCAGAGCGTACACAATTGAATCACCTATTTTGAAGTAACATAGATCAACACTTTGTCTTGGTCCAGCTTTTTTCCCACCACCGACAATACTCCTTAATACCGGAGAATTGTTCCAAATGGTATCTATGTAATTAAAAACCAGTCGTGCTTGTCTTAACCCAGCACCAACAATGACTATCTTGGTCCCTGGATCAAGCAGAGCCCTCAGGACAGAATATACCGCCAACATAAACGACTTACTGCCGCCGCGACAGGCAATCAGCATCGGGAATGGAGTATTCCACATAGTCTGCAGTGTTGCTATCTGGATTGGAAACAAATCTAATCCAAGAATAACTTTGGCCGTCCACCCAATATAATCAATATTTAGCATATGATCAACAACAACATGATCTAAAGGACGAGTAGATTGCTTCAAATTGGTAAATATATGATCCTTTATCGTTGGGACTCTTTTTCTAAATGGAAATAGATATCCATATTCGCCCTGATCACCATGCATCAGTTCTTGAAGTGTTACCTTATCCGCCAATTATATCTCCCCCTCGTCTTTTTTGAGCAATCCACCTATCTTTTTCAACTCGAACAACTTCCTCAAAAATCATTTGAGCTATTTTTTTACCACAGGCACCTGCCGGAATAATTTTAACCCCATATTTGGCAGACAAAGACATCAACCATCTAACCATAGACTTGCCTGGGACACCCTTTGAAAATTGAGGTGGAGATAATTCTAAAATGTCTGGAGTAAACAACGACTCAATTATAATGTATGCGTGTTTCATCTCCGACATTCTTTCCATTTCTTTCTCAAATGCCGGTCTTTTTGCTTTGCTGTAATTCCCCCATAACTCAGAAAATGCAAATTTTCGCTCGACCGCAAGGATGTCTGTATACCCCAATAAACTATAATCTCCGGTCTCTAAAGTATTTGTAAGGGTTCCATCACACCTTGGAGAACGATGATCTGGAGAATGAGCAGTAAACGTCCAACCATGGCCCGGTTGTTCTCTAGTATCCCTGATAACAGTATAACTTGGTAAAATTAAACGCGGCATTCTGACTCAATCCTATAATCATTTTGAACCATCATATCAATCATTTCGCCAAAACTTATAGTGGGATTCCACCCCAAAACAGTTTTTGCTTTTGATGGATCTGCATGCAACAAATTTACATCTGCTGGACGATAGAATTTTGGATCAACAACAACATAATCTTTATAAGATAATCCTATAGTGCCGAAAGCCAATTCTAGAAAATCTTTTACCGAATGGGTTTCTCCAGAACCCAACACATAATCATCTGGACTTTCATGCTGCAACATCATCCACATTCCTTCTACCATATCAATAGCATGAGACCAATCCCTCTTTGCTTCAATATTCCCCAACGCTAGCGGAAATACATCAACATCGACTTTTGGAAACCCATCATTCACATCCATCCATCTTTGCAACATAGCTACGTATTTCGTTATCTTCCTCGTCACAAAAGTTTCTCCGCGACGTTCACTTTCATGATTGAACAATATTCCAGCACAAGCAAAAATATTATATGCACGACGATAAAGGGCTACAAGATGATGTGCATACAATTTAGCAACAGCATACGGCGAATTAGGATTAAATGCGGTACTTTCGGATTGGGGTGCATCCAACGTGTCTCCAAACAATTCAGATGTACTTGCCTGATAATATTTCGTCTTTGGAGAAAATTGCCTAATTGCTTCAAGTATATTGAGGGGACCAATTGCATCAATACTGCATGTGGTCATTGGTTGATCAAACGAAGTGCCGACGTGACTCATCGCTGCTAGATTGTATATTTCATCAAACTTAATCCCAGAAACTATTCTACTCATACACGATGCGTCAGTAATATCCCCCTCTATAAACTCAAAATGTGGGTGGTGAATAAACCCCCTTGTTCGTTCGGTTGTGTCCGTGGAAGATCTTCTAATTAGACCATATACCTTATATCCCTTTGCGAGAAGTGATTCGGCCAAATAACTACCATCTTGTCCTGTCACACCAGTAACTAATGCCTTTTTATCCATTATTTTGTCTCCTCTTCATTCTCTTGCTGTTCTTTTATTAGATTTACCAATTCATGAACATCTTCAGGAACATCCCGAACAACCATATTACCATCGGACGAACTTAGGGTATCTAGATCTTTCATACAGCAATTCTTATATTTTCGATTACTGCCACACAAACACTTCCAGTTCCTATTCCATTTTATTCGCTTCCTTCTTATGGGCATAGTTACTCCAGATATTCTTCTCGCAATACTGCGTTGCTTTGACTTCTTACCCATGAGTAGCTCCTTGTGTCTCTAGATTAATTTTTGCATCCATTTCAGCACAATGACTAAATGCTTTTCTGTTCCCAAACTTCTCAATTTCATCGCATAGTCCTGTAAAAGCAGCAACATCAAACAAATCTCTCAATCTATTAAAATACGTATGATTGTTTGCAACATGTTTTACGCCAACCCTAATTCTGTCGAAACGATCATGTTGACATTCAATACTTTTGATAACTTTGTTGATATAATCTGTTATACTCGAAGCAAATTCACTACTATCCGACAAATAGCGTCCAGTAAGCGGATTGTCAGAAATTTGAATCCCACCACACAACGATATCATAAAAGATCTTTCATTTATCAGGGCATTTAACTTAACCTGTTGTTCTGTGTGTACATTAGGGCATACTGCAGCATTTGCATAAATATTGGCAAAATTATTCCCACACAACAACATATGGCCCTGATAAGACAACCCTGCTCTTGCCCAAATCTCATCCCCAAATCCAGCATATGAATATCCCAACAGGTCTATACGCCTACACAGGGGCTCTATTACATACTTCATAACACCCTGTTTGTTGGCAAAATTTGCTATCATTGCCATATCAACCATTGGACTACATGTATCAGGTAGTGCATTCATTATGTCTGCAGCAGCAGGAAGGTGAACAATGTCGTAATTCTCCAACCATGTTTTGAAATAAGAATCCCACAAATGTTTTTCTATCTTTGTGTGAAGAACCAAAGAATTTACCTGATTAAGAACATCTGGCTCATCTGAGTGAGCCATCTCATAAGCCCCATCTATTGTTAGTTCATCATCATTCAGAGGGAGAACATCAACAAACACGGTAACATCGTTTTTGTTTATAATGTCGATGGGCAATTGTCTAACACCATACCTAGAATGAGTGAATATAAAAGAAATACCATGTTTTTCTATTATAGACCGACACCCAAGCTTTGTTTTTGGATCTTCGACATACACTCTCCACCCCATAGCTCTCAAGGCCATAACATAACCACGACATATCATGTTGTAGTTATCCCCAGGTCTTGGTATAAATAATGCACACTTATTCATCTGGTTCTTCTCCAAAATCTGTATCACTATCCATAATAATGGGATCAACACTTCCATCAGGGAATTCTATTGGCTTCCTAAATTCTTTCTTTACATCTTCTGAAGCCAGTTTAGTCAACTCAGCCAAATGTCCCTGCCTTGTCCTTTCCTCTTGCGAATGCTGTAGTTGAGCAACCAAATCAAGAAATGTTTCTTTGCCACCTCTCAATTCATCCAATCTGTCTTTTCTGGTAGCAGCTAGACTGGTATGAATTTTTTGTCGCTCCTTCACCAATGCATCGTAACGATCCTGCACACCCTTCAATTCCTTGTATTTATCATTCACCTGTCTTTGTTGGGCCAATCGAGATCTAATAGTATCCTTGTCTTCACCCTCTTGTGGTGGATTTTTTGCAAACCACTCATTCAGTGCAGCAACCTCCCTGCCAATAGTTCTTGCTAAAATCAGTTGTCTGTCTATTAAAATTCTATGTTTCAAAAAATCATCAATTTGCATAAATTCACTAACAACTATATCTTCAAACTGACAACACAATGATCCAAAATTATCAAGATACACACATACTTCGTCTGGCTCAAACTGTCTCTTTATGGTCACAAACATATTGGTTTTTTTAAATTGATCAACGAACCATTGCATTTTCTCATGTTCGGACAAACCTGGAGGTGGCATTGTCAGGACGGAAACATCATATTTATCAGCATCTGTCAACTCATCGGAAGTCTTCATGGACCTCCTATGTCTACTAATCGTCTCTACTGCCCATTTATATCCACATTCCTGGATTAGTCTTTGCTGTATTTGTTTATCTGAAAATCCCTGCTCAACACACTCTGACAAAATTGTGCATGCCTTCTTGTTTTTTGATAATTTCTGATACTTAGGTTTTTGCATCTTCATCTCTTTCGGCCAAAATTTCCGCTATATTGTGTCGAATATCAGAAACGACAGCGCTCCTAACCTTATTGTTTTCAACTAAAGCATCGAAAGGACCAATCAAATCTTGTGGTAGTCTTTCTCTTATATAAAACAATGTTTCCCAACACAACATGTGCTCAACCGGGTCTACATTGACAACGCTAGACCCCAACAGCGTACCCTGATTCGCAGTTTCACAAATCCCCAAAGATAAAGCATTAACTAAGTTCATCCTCGTCTTTGCTAATCCAGAAGTAGAAACATCACATCCTGGACGAAAATATTTGTCTCTTTTCAAATTTTTCATCCTGTTGGTAACATGTCTAACGAGATAATTTTCAATCGGACCAATGTCTGGATTGTATCTATCCATAGCCTCTAAACACAAGGCCCAGATTTCTTGATAAACGTCTGTTTTTTCGTAATATGCAAAAGCACCATTGGCGCTTCTGGATTTAGCCAATTTATCTATAATCGGATAAGCCTTATTTAATAATTCATCACTAACTGTCATCTGTACTATCATCTTTCTTAACAAACTTTTTGATAATGCACTCGCCCATGGCCATATCCGGGTCTTCAACAGCAAGGTCTTCAATGATTTTCCTGTCAACAGAAGCATCACCTTTTGTTGTCAAACGACAGTCAACCTTGATTCTTTTTTCACTCACTTTGATCACCTCCGCGCAATTATACACAATAAGGTCCGATATTAACATAACCCCTACAAAGATAGAGAGTGCAAAATCTAACAAATGTTGAATTTTTTTTGTTTTTATTTTAGAACACATCACCCACTATTGGGTATAATGACGTGGAACAAAACCACACTAGAAGTGAGATAAGTGGAATGATTAAACTAATACATGGTGATTTCGTCCAAGTAGCTGCGACCACACTTCAAAACACACAAATAGACCTAATAGTAGCTGACCCACCAGATAATATTGGACTTAAATACGATGGATTTGCCGATAATGAACCGGGTTGGGTGTATGAAGATAAAATATATGATTGGCTAGACACAATGACCAATCTAACAAAAGGACCAATTTTTTTCACTTTTAACGAAAAATGGACATCAAGCGTCGAGGCGGCAATATTTGATCTCGGAATAGACATAGTACAAAGATTACAGTGGCACTATACATTTGGACAAGACCAAACAAGAAATGGCAAATATGCGCTATGCTACAGGCCAGTATATTGGTTAAACTCCCCACACATCAATGCAGATCTAATCAAGGTACCGAGTGCAAGACAATTAAAATACAAAGATAAAAGAGCATCTCCTGGAGGTAAATTACCCCAAAATGTGTGGGAATTTTCCCGCATATGTGGGTCATTCAAAGAAAGAAGATCTTGGGTTCCAACACAATTGCCCGAACAAATGGTCGAGAGAATAGTCCTGGGACATTGCATTAGTGGAGGATGTGTCTTAGACCCATTTTTGGGCACCGGAACAACCGCCATAATCTGTCAAAAAATGGGAATAAAATGCATAGGAATAGAAATAAGTGAACCAACTATTCAAAAAACGTCACAACATCTAGGAGTACAATATGAAAGCCAAGGCGATTAAAACAATTGAAATAACAAAAGAATATTGCCGAGACAATTTTCTACCAATAGACCTGCCAAGAAGTGTAGTCGACATCGCGGATGACGTAACACTACGCGACATATTTATGTTGATACAATCTGCCAATAAAATGATGCCCAATCTATCATCGGCCATGGGTATGTCAAAATTCCAAACATTCGTAAAAACAATTAATATGCCCAAAGATGAAGACTTTGTTGATTTTATTGACTTCCTGGAACTTGCTTGGTATTTTGTTGATGGTCCAGAAAATTTAGCTTCAATGCAAAATTTGATGTTGTTGTTCGGAATTAATAGCCATTGTCCAGCTTCGTTGTTTGATGAGGAGCACGTATGTACGCCAGAGTGCTATAAGGAAACACGGATTGCGGTAGAATTCACCTCAATTAACAATATAGCAGATATACCAATACGAATCAACCCACGTTTTAATGCAGAAGATCCACGCGAAGAACCGTCAGATAATCCAGCAAAATTGACAATGTATCCAACATTATATTGTTTTTTGAGCAGCATATTAACAGAATTAACAATTGCTGGATCAACCCCAGACGAAATACAACAAAATAGACAAATATTGGTGGACATATTGTTGGACGAAAACAACAAAGGAGAAGAATAGTGGATATCACAAAAATAAAGTTACTATTGCGAAGATGGACGTCACTATTAGATGATGCGGAACTGATATGGATGGAAAAGGCCGAAGATTGTGGGGGGCTGTCTGGAAGAATAAAAAGAACCCACGGCGAGCATATTGTTTTTGATGTACATACAAACGACGAACAAATACGCATACAGAATGATCTATCATCTGAATTGCCAGAACTATCCCACATCATCAAAAGTGATCCATCTCTAATGAATGGTTTTCAGTGGCAAAGAGCTGATTATATCTACCTATACTTCGAACATTTTAGACTAGTGGTTGAAAAAATATCACAGATATTAAACATAGAGCAGGAAGGGTCTGTCAATGACTAATTATTCCAAGTGGGATATAGACAAATGGTTCCAATATAGCTATATGCCTACTAAAAGAATCATTTTCGTTGGATCTCATAACGCAGAAACTGCCGATGGAGAAGAATCCGGGACAGACTGCGAAATGTCTGAATTTTTTCTTAAAGCAATGCTTCATTTAAACTCCATGTCAAATAAGCCAATAATAATACACATGAACAATCTTGGTGGAGACTGGTATCATGGCATGGCAATGTATGACGCTATAAGAGCATCTAAGGCTCATGTATACGGAATATGTTGGGGTTATGCAATGAGCATGGGATCAATAATAATCCAGGCGTGTGATTCAAGAATAGTAACTCAACACTGTACATTTATGATACACGAAAGCACCGATACGCTTAGCGGGACAACCAAGAGGGTTCAGTCATGGGCTCAACACAACACGAATTTGCAAAAACGAATGTACGAAATATACCATCAAAGAATGAGGGCTGCAAAACCCCGAATTACAACAAAGAAAATAGAAGAATTATGTTCTAAAGATACAATATACAACGCACAAGAGGCTGTGGATTATGGATTGGCTGATTGGGTTCTTGAGACATTGAATGATCCATATGAGTTTTGTGCCACTAATGAACCTAATGCTAAATGGAAGGATGGTATGAAACTTTGCAAAAGAGAATCTAACCAAGAGGGGGATAGAGATTGATGAATAGTAGAGAATTTCAAAATATCGCAAGAACAACTGCCGTTTACTTAGAAAAACCATCGAATGCAATGATATATCCACTCCTTGGACTGGTTGGCGAATGTGGCGAAGTTGCCGAAAAAATCAAAAAACTACTTAGAGACTGTGATGGTCAAATGACGGAAGAGAGATCTTCATCTATATTGGCTGAACTTGGTGACTGTTGTTGGTATGTAGCAAATGTGTGTTCCGACGCCAATATAGATCTCCAGCTTATGTATGATATGAGAGGATCATTCAAATATGCGGCAAAATCAATGAATATAGTCCAACTGACCCTACATATGAATATTATTGCATCAGAAATAGCTAGAGTGCTGGCTGAGAGATACTACGACTGCGATGGTCATAATAAATATCGGGATTTACACAGCATACACAACAACATATCAAAAATCTTAATATGTATTGAAGAATTATCAAAAAGGTTATCTTCTGGGCTGGCCGATGTTTATGAAGCTAATATAAACAAATTGTTGGATAGAAAAAATAGGGGAGTTATCAAAGGGGATGGAGACAACAGATAAAACATCATGTGTATAATCATCCAGTCGGTTTTGTTGTTCAAAAGATTGGTAGAAAAACACCATGACCAAAACTATATGGACAATCATAAGAAGTAATAACAGACTACTACTTGTCCAACAATCTGAATTCCACCACAACGAATATTCATGGACTTTGCCAGAATGTAAATTTTTCGAACCAAATAGCATACCAGAACTAGCAGCAAAACAGGGACTAAAAAATATAGGAGTATCTGGAACATCATTTAAACAATTGTGCAGAATACTCACAAACAATTACGAAAATATAGTTTTATGTTGCAATAGATGGAGTGGCGAACCATATACGTCGACAAACAACATCGCAGGAATTGGATGGTTTACACTTCCAGAAATGTATGCTTTAGGACAAAGTTTGGCCCCCCACATAAATTCTAGTATTATGTATATAGCGTATTTGATGCAGCATTATGACCAATACCCAGGAGAATGGGCCGGACATTGGAACAATATTTAATGAAACCAGAAATAGTACAAAAATTTGAAAACATCTTATGGGCATGCTCTCCCAAATCTTGGATATTCAAAAGCACTTATTATCAAAATATGTTGTTTGTATCAATATTGGTGGAAATTTCAGATGGACAATTTAAAAAACTACACAGAAGTTTTTCTGCAACTGAAATAAAACTAATAAAAAACATAGAAGAAACGGCAAAATTCATAATGGACAGGATCAAACAAGAGATAGCAGAATAATGTCAAAATCAAAAATAGTAACATGTGCATGGTGTAAAAAACAATTCGAGAAAGCAATAAAAAGAATCAACGAAAGTGAGAAACTGGGTCAACAGCATACGTGCTCCCGAGCTTGTTCGTCCAAATTGGCCAATGAACCAAGGAAGTGTGAACCAACAACAGATAACGCAGCCAACACACGCAGAGATAAGGAAAAATTTCCAGAAAAAAACTCAGCAAGATCACTTGTGCGTCAGGCAATCAAATCCGGCAAAATAATACCAATAGAAGAATGTGAACTATGCGGTGCAGAAGGGGCCATAGAAGCACATCACCCAGATCATGATCGACCATTTTTGTTATTGTTTCTATGCAAATCATGTCACGCCCAGGCAGATGCATCAATAGACAAATATGAAAATTTAGCCACAGACTATTCCGAATGTGTATAACACCTTTGGTGATTATATGCAGAACTCTATATTGTACCAAATAAAAAGATTGTTGTTCACATTTATTGGCGACATTAAGTGGTCTGGAATACTAAGACCAATGTGGTTCACAATAAACGCCCCCACCTTTAGACTTAAGGGTAAACACTATAGATCTCTTGAGAATATTATCCACCACGGAGATATTCTTATACGCAGATTCGAGGGATATGTCGACAAATGGTTTATTCCTGGGTGGTGGAATCACGCAGGCATATATGTTGGAACAATGGACAACAAACCACACAAAATCATACATGCAATAAGCGATGGAATTGTTGTTGAAGATCTAATCGATTTTATGAGAACTGACCATATGATAGTCCTAAGACCCAAAAATCCTGAAACAATTTTGGAGGCAGTACGCAGGGCAAAAAGTGTGGTTGGTCATCAATATGATTTTTCTTTTGATTTTTGTGAGACCGTAAGATTTAGCTGTACAGAGCTAATAGATTATTGCTATCCAGAAACCATCGAAAAGAAAAAACGACTTGGGAGATTAACAATAGTTGCTGATGATATTGTCGGAACACAGGCTTTTTCTGTTGTCTGGGATTCAAGAAATACCGAAAGGTAATAAAATGAGTATGGGCGAAAATGAATTCAGCATAAAATTGCAAGAACTTATCAGCGACATAACAAACGCAGGAATACGCAAAGATATTAAGATGGAACAAGCTTTTAGAGATTTAAGAATTTACATTAAATACACCCTCCTTGATCTAGAAGCAACAAAAAGAGAATTAGCTGAGGCAAAAAATAAACTTTCATCCCAAGACGACACGACATCGGAAGAATAGATTATTCCTCATGTGGATTAAACTTACTCGTATTAACTCCATCGTATGGCAACAAATATTTACTCAAATCAAAAGGAATTAGTTCGCACGAAGCACCATTCTCGCTCATAACAACCTCAACAGCTTCTTTGCCACATGCAAAAGCTACAAAAGCTTCCATGTTAGCACCCAAAGACTTTTGCCACCCTGGGAGCAGAGCAATCTTCCTACAATCACGGATAATTGCTGTTAAATCGTCCGTCATACACTTTGCAAAAGACGTATCAAGATAACTACCATGCTCAGATGGATTCCACACCTTAAATCCTTTGATTCTTAGCATATGAGACACAGAAGAAAACAGCGGAGCATTCAAATCTGGATAATTCCTCATTGGACCACCAAGATAAAAATCATTTTTCTCATAGTTTAAAAACAACCAAAATTTACTCAACAATCTAGTTAGATATTTCATATTATTCTCCTCAAAAAACCGCACAGCCACAACAATGTTGGGGCTGCGCGGTTAAATACATCAACATCTAAAACAAACTAATCATCACAAAAGGTGAACGGATAATCATTTCCCTGAAAAGCACTAACGCCTGTCTGTGTATCACTGCTATTAACCACACCATTTGGAACCTCTGGATGGACATCTGTCCAAGTCCAGTGGGGAGCCGTCGAAGCCTGACTTATTGACTGCATAATAGCAGTCAAATCATTCATAGACATATTGCCTTCTGGTGGAGCCCACCCAACTCCTGTAACAAATGCACCAACGACATCACACCATTCTTTTGCTCCAGGCTTCTCCGCCGTCTCTACTTCAAATCCTGTTCCAAAAGAAGAATTGTCTAATGTGCCAGAAATCTCATATTCTGAACGAGGAACAATACAACAATCTCCAACATGAATAACTTCTGGCCAATCATCGCTATAATAAGGAGTACTAACGACCCTAGACAAACCATCGTCATCTGGTTCTCCAACATATCCTAGGTCGCCCTCATCATCTGGAAAAATTTCCGAATCAGTCATGCTAATTTTAAATGCAACAGACTGATCGAGAGGATTCTCAACACTAAAAGACACATATCGATTCTTCTTAACATCATGTGGAGAATCTGGCTCAATAGCCCAGGCACACTCCTCAAGAGTAGAATCATCCAAGATATCAACAGCAACAGCACAATCTGGAGTATTATCCTCGTCACACTGTCGATACACTGCTAGTATGTCATCACTATCCAGAAGATAAATATCATCAAAAGAAACATCGTAGTCAGTATCGTCAAACATGGTTTCTGGGGTACTTTCACATGTTACGGTTGTGTCTGTTCCATTGGTAACAGTACACATATAAAATTCACCATGAGCACCACAGTGAGTCTCACTGGTAAATGACACCATAAACTTACCATCATGAGAACCATTGTCTGCTTCTACAAATGTGGCCTTGGGTAGTCTCAAACTACATGTGTAACAATCTGGGTCAAATGAAACGTCGACCTCATCCGTAATATCAACGATGTCACCAAATGTAATATCGTCGTTACCATCAATTTCTCCAATCACAACTCTAATAGCATGAGTATCATCCTGGTCAGTATCATCACCACGATAAACTACGGCAAAACGACTGGAGTCAAGAACAACAATATCTCTTCCTTGAATATCCCTAATCTTGTCGCTACTGCTGTCTTCGAGGTATGCTTGATCACCCCACGACATGCGATCAATATTTGGAGCAGTATCTCCAACATTTCCAACAACAAACCGACAAGTTGACCCATATTCTCCCCGAGAATAAGACATGATTACACTACTACTAGTTAGCTTCTTTACAACATGTTGAATGGAACTTCTGTTTAGATAAGCTGGATCATACGAAGTATCATCGGGGATGTACTGCTGCCAGCTACTTCCGACAGAAACAGTTGATCCACTAGCAACATTAAGGATAAACGACATAGCTCTAGCCTGATATGTGTCAGCAGCCCTCTGTCGACCAAAAACAATAACCTTTGTTGAACTCAGTGCTTCAACATCAATATTAAACTTGCTGAAACGATATTCTAATTCGCCGCTCGCTGGTGGGCCTTCGTCGTAAGTACACTGGTTCGTAGTATCGAACGAAATGGATGCAGAAGAACTCAACCCAGTCACGGTACCAACCACACCAACCATATATGTGTTGGTCCCGGTATCTGCCTCTCTATATACCAACATAAAAGTATTTGTATCCAATGGAGCTACGGCGTGAGTATCTGACTCGTGGCTTGATGCACCAAGATCAGTCACGAAACAACCAAAATCGCCCCAAGAAGTACTCGACCCAAGAACAACAGCACCAGAAACCACTGTTGCAACTCTTGCATAATAGGTGTCGTCAGAATCATCAAGATATGTATATACAAATCTTTCGTTACCATTGGTGTCATCCCCAATTTGACAAGACGACATATAGTCATAGTTATCGTATATTTCGGCCTTACAGTCAGTATCAACAGCATAACACTCATTTGCAAAAAACATCGAAATTACTAACGCAAATACAAAAAAGACTTTTCCCATTTACCGTTCTCCCAAATAAAATAACACAACACAAAGAACCAAAATTAACCAATAATCCAAAAATCCCCTCCTTTAATTTACGGTTTATATGATTCGTACTCCATCAACGCAACTGAACTAGCATGTGAGACAATACTTGAGATATCGCATTCATAAAAACCAGAACAACTGAAACTATTTACCTCCAAAACATAAGGTCTTCCATCATGTATAGCAATATCCAAAGTATAACAAAGATCTGGTTGCCACCCAATTTCGCATACAGAAGACGCCAGACAGAAAAGGGGACGGGGTAAATCAAATACATCAATTCGCAACTCCTCCGGGAAATATCTTGAAGCAGCAACGATCTTCCTGTCACACACTACAAGACGATATTCTTCTGATATTTTCTTTTCTTTAGATATGACAACAAGAGTTTCTGGGCCAACCGCTTGTGATAGCGATTGGATTTTGTGCAATTCTTTTGGTCCAATAATTTGACCGACAAATGGTTTGGCTCCACTATCTGGTCTTACAAACATTCTGCCAAAACACACAGAATTCCATCTTCTTTCTAGCTCCACTATTGGCATCATGACATAATTTCGATTTAAAAGCATGTCGCCAAAATAAGCATAATATGTACTACATTTCATGTTTGTGAAATTGCACCAAACACCGGGAATAAATCTTGTATACCTTTGTATCTGCCGCACAAAATCAATACCACCATAACAAATTACACATTCGTCATCGTCCACATCTAACTTAATATCAGTCCCAGGGGTATATGGTACACCATTGAAGATGTGTCCCTGCTTAACAACTTCATCAGCAATGGCATAGACTTCGGACTCGATCAAACCCAAGTTAGTTTGCATGATCCATCTTGTTGTCAATTTTCCACCCCCACTGTTTTGTATGCCTACTGGGGCAAAAGGGATTCGAACCCAGATCTTCTTCTTAGCGCCGCGCGACACTTTTGGTTAAGAAGACGTTCTTATTCCGTTTAGACCATTGCCCCATAAATACAGACCATATCTGTGTCATGCAAACATCTCGTTCCATATTAATCTGATAGCCTGAACCCTAGCCAATCTACCAGCTTCTTCTTCATTGTTTCCCTTATCCTTATAATATTCATACAACTTTAAAACTATTTCTCTATCCGTCATGGATGATTCATCTACCTCTTCGTCATTTAGAGATGAATACCTACAAACTCTTTCAACCCTATTGCACAAAGCAACAATCATTTCTTCAGCCCTATCTCTCGGATCATCATCCATTGAATATCTCCCACACAAGCTGTTATAACTAACCATTTACAATTATGATGTCTTGATTAACATCATCATGTATACTATCTACTGTGCCTCCATGAAATTTAATACCCTCAACCAAACCACCTATGCCTTCTATTGTATCCATATGTTCAATAAATGCAGCACGATTTTTTTCGGCATTATCTCCCTTAAATACAATACTGATTTCTGCGAAATTTCTCTTCATCTTATTCTCCAACAAAGTGCCGTGTCACCGGAGTTCCCCCAATAACTGGGGGAACCACACCTTGCTACTTAGGGTACTTCCGAGAACGTGAACGAATGATGCCGAGAGGCAACAACATCGCCACGATTGTGACCCCACCAAAAGCACCACAAGGTGCGATATTTGGTACATCTTCTTCCAACACCTCTGTCGATGTAACAACCAATATTTCCTCTGGCTCAGCACCAACACCACAATTGTAGATCAGTACCTCAGAATCTACGCAGACAACAGAACATGTAGCATCACCATTGTCTGTAACACTACAATTGGCACCATCAACCCCATCTATCCCGTCAGTACCGTCTATTCCATCAACTCCGTCTACACCATCTACGCCATCAACACCATCAATACCATCTCGACCGTCCTGTCCATCTACTCCGTCAACACCATCTTGACCATCAACACCTCCCGGACCCTGTGGACCAATTGATCCATCAATACCATCGGTGCCCCTACAGTCTAGAACATCGACAACACCATCCAGATTAAGATCTTCTGTAAACTCACACATCTGAACCGCAACCTCTTCACTTACCGCAAGTTTAATCATCAGATATTCTGAACAGCTAACATCTACTCGACACATATGTCCTTCATACACTCTAGCTGTCACACAAGCCTTTGAACTTAACCCATCAATATTCTCACACTCATATTCATGTGTAAATTCTGTTGGACATTCTCCATCGGACAACTGACGAAGTGCTGGGCTACAAAAATCTTTACGATTATTTTCATTAAGATCCCAACAACTCAGTCCATTCCACACTACAGCCTGAGATTCACCACAGTGAATAATTGACTTACGTGGTCTATTCTCTACCCAACACGATGTTCCATCAACGCCATCTTCTCCGTCACAAACAGTTGACGTAGTACCATCCCCACAAACAATAATTGCACAATCGCCATCCTGGGAAACAGTACACGAACTGCCATCATCCCCTGGTGGTCCCTGTTCTCCATCGCAAACAACAGCACTTGTACCATCTTCACACAAAATGTTTGCGCACAATCCAACCTGTTCTACAGTACAAGAAAGTCCTGGAATCCCCTGTGGTCCTGGTTCTCCTTGTGGTCCAGGGGCTCCGTCAAGTCCATCGTCCCCATCTTCACCGTCTTCACCGTCATATAAATATGCAACAGTATCTCCACAGGTGATTGCAACAAATGTATCATACCGTTCAATGGTACAATCATCTCCATCCTCACATGTCGGGCAACACTGAATAACATTTAAATCAACAGTTTCTGTATCTCTCATGTAGAGGCAGTTGTTGTAGGCGAAAGTCTTAACTTCTACACTGCCAAGACCAATAACATCGGCAGCATTAATTGTAAATGTCTCAGAAAAACGGCGGCGACCATTGTTGCTGAAGTGATCGGCATTATCGTAACACACTCCATCAATACTGGTACTGCCCCATCTCTGAACATTATATGACCTACCATTCAATTCCACATTAACCGCAACCTGCACCTCATCCCCAGGACATGCTGTTGTCGGAGACAATGTAACCGAAGTAATTGAATGATGACATGCCACAACATCTCTAGCAAAACCAAGAATCAGCGAACAAAACAACAAACAAGCAAAAAATCGTATTTTCATATATTGTCTCCTTTAATTGTTGAGATTGTCGCCCAACTCCGCTAGTGGGACAATGAAATCTATACCATTACTGAATTCTAATTCGACACCACCATATAGCGTCTCTCCATTAACCATCGGACCAAATGCTAAATTCCACGAATCTAGGACACATGGTCCAACAAACAACATAGAAGAACACACTAATATTTGCAAAAACTTTTTCATATATTAATCCTTTATGAACCATACCAACATTGTTTTTTTGTCTGTTGATTTACTCTCTCTGGTGGAATAACAAGCACTATGCCAACATCTGCAGAACCATAACATCCACCCTGAACATCGTTGTTAAATATCCGTGTTTCCCCAATAACAACAGTTATGTCATTCAAAGAAAACGTACCAAAATTTCTAGACTCTTCAATGAGTTTTTCTATCATACGAAAAACAAATAATTGAATTGAGGCAGCGACATCAAATACAGCATATTGATCGTCAACTCCACCAATTTCAGTCGCCGCCCCAACACTAAAAAGATTTGGAATAAAATTTGTTTCAACATGTCGATGCTTGATAGCTCCACCATTACGGTCGTAATACAATGCAGTACAATCTGGAGCATAAATGCGACAATTATCTAGTCCAACACCTCTGGAACGGTCGAAAACATTCAGAACACAACGATCAAATGTTCCAAGATTAAGCCTAAAAGTGTCCCCAGATTCCATATTAATCCTTCTCAACAACCAGAGACAAGTCGTCGAAACTAAACACCCCTGGACGCCCCTTTGGTGGACGACCTTTACCAAAATTAAGTTCTGCTGTTCGAGCACCCTCCTCAACACGCTTAACAGCAACAGTCTTCCCAACGACACTTGGACATACATCGCACTTAACTACAGTAACCATATCACCAGTCTTCATAAGTTTCTCCTTAACTATCGTCTATCTGCAACAATTTACGCAATCTAACAATTTCACGACGAGACGCCTCTAAATCCAACTGAATATATTTCAAACATATTCTCAAAAAATTTGCTTCATCTTGTGTTATTTTCCCTTTTGATCCAAGATTGAATTTAGAAGCATCCCCACCACATATCTCAACAGCAAGCTTAATACTTTTTATTAAGTCAGCATTCAAGGTTTTGTTTGTTTTCAAAATTACCATCCTCTCTGAGACTTAATAGCCTTAGCTATAGAAATTATGGCATCAATAGCTATTCCTCTTTTTGTCTTGCTAACACCAAAACCTACAATGCGATGTTCCTTTTTTATAGGAACAGATGCTTGCATCTGCAACTCAAGTTCTTCGACAGCATCCCTCAATTGCTGCAACAACTCTGGGTGTTCGACACAACCTTCTTTGTATATCGGTGCTTTAGCCATTTTATATCCTCGTATCACTAAAACCTAGTTGTGCTCTTTCACCAGTATATCTACCGGTAGGACTTGGTCTAACAATGTTATGCACCTTCTTTATGTGCTTGTGTCTTAAACACAATTCACAGGTAACTTTGTCCCAGTCATTCGTGGTATTAACCGATGCTCTCCAACAACCACCAACATGATGTATCTTCTTCATTCGTTGCCTCCCATTATCCACATCAACACACAATTATACATGGAGATGATGATGTTGTTCTAAATATTCGCATCAATAAAACATTAAATTTTTATCAATCTACACTTTATTATTCCCAAACAAGCACAACACCAGAAGGCAAGAATGTCTTATGTTTTAGCGATTCTGGCGTAAACCACCCGCCATTTTCAACATAAAGACTAAATCTACCATCATAACACAAATATAATCCACAATATTCCACACGACACACCTGGATAATCTGCCAATCAGCCATCAATTCAGCAATTTCTTGCGCACTACATTTATGTTTGAAAAACATAATATCCGAACAACCATCTAGACATACTTTAAGTGTAAAACCAGATTCAGAACGACACAGTGTTTTATTGCCATTTTTGATTATATACATATAAATATCCTATTTGAGACCGAGAATACTTCTTTCTTCTGGAGTTAATTTGTCCAATATAGCCTTTTTCTTAGCATTTTTCTCTTTCTTTTTTGCTTTCCTCTTTCTTTTCTTTTCTTCGGCTTTTAACTTGGTTGCCTCTATTTGTGAAGTAATTATCTTCTCAATTTCATCATTAGACATAAACAGAAAACATTTTGGAAAACACTCTCCATACGAACAATTGTCAGTTTCTAATTGTGTGATACTGCTACCATACAAACAATTGTCAGTTTCTGATTGTGTGATACTGCTGCCATAAAAAGAATACTGAATATCGGTCTCATTTTCGTCAAATATTCCAGAAAAAGAGAAAGTACAGTCGGGAAATTCCCATGCATCTAAAATTACACCACAAACACGAGCGATCAACCCAATTATCTCACCGATCCTATCACTAACCAATGATTCTTTTTCTTGATATCTCTCAAACTGTTCAACCAAATCGTCAAAATCTTCTTTTTTAATGGCCGACATAACAATCTCCTATGTTATAATAATTGTCATCCCACTGTTCATATGGGAATCCAACACTTCTTTGGAAATAACATCTCCAATCAGAAATCTTGTCGTACCAACTATCTCGATGATTTTATATCTGTAAGTTGGATCACCACTACCCGGAGAATCAATATATTCTAATTGTTTCACTGTTAATTGCATTGTATTTCAATCCTT
>Ga0180433_10002272_pt1 | contig 29945 bp, 14 predicted proteins | sample SS_ome_8_FD_132980 | JGI IMG/M metagenome (GOLD analysis project Ga0180433, IMG submission 132980) | Hypersaline lake sediment archaeal communities from the Salton Sea, California, USA - SS_1_D_1 metaG | ecosystem: Environmental > Aquatic > Non-marine Saline and Alkaline > Hypersaline >... | reverse complement strand
TTAACTTTTATCTTAAAAATCTTAACATGAGGAATGGAACCATTCTATATGTTAACCGTGATAATCCATCACAGGTAAAAACCTTTGAAGTTAATTACAGTGAGTCTCGTTGGAGAAGAGATATACAGAAACTTAATAGAGTTAGGCAGGTAGCCGCTGATTTAATGGGAGAGGGATTGAACGACAAGTATGGATATAGCTACTCATGGTTAGATCGATTGAATATACTTGCCGACGTTGCTCCTGTATCTAAAGAATATAAAGAAGCAAAGAAGCTTGTTCAGGAACAAATGAAGGCTGGACTACTTAGTGAAAGAGAAATTGAGAAGTACCAACGAGCACTACGTCATAGGCAAACAAGGCTAAGAAAATATGAACTATATCCTATTAGATTCAAAGGTAAGATATTCTCACCAGATACAGAGAGAAATATTCAATCCATTAACGAAGACATTAAGGCTGCAGCTGATTATAGCTTACCTGAACGAGCAATTGGAGCAGCGTGGGAAACTTTCACTAATGCTAATACGTTCCTGACAAATAAGCTATTTGCCTTTAAGGATCCTCTAGAGCACTATAAAATGACTAGACTATATGGCAAGGAGTATAAGCCATGGGACGAGGTTTGGAGCTCCTTTGCAGAGCCAACAATGCGCGGAATGGCTGCCCAGACCGATCCTATTGGTGGAGCCTATAGATTTGGAATGACAGGCTTTATACTTGGTGGGGGAGGACTAAGTGCGGTTAGCTCTGCAATTGGTGCAGCATATGGATCAGTCCATGGTATGTATAGACAAGCTACTGGTAGTGCCTATATTCCAGGAATAGTCCAAGAGAAGAGAGATATTGAGAAATACTTTGATCAAGCTAAATTTGAGAGATTTTCAAGACTTGAACAATTATCAACGGGCCTGACTCAGCAAGAATATACACAGGCTAAGGAATCTACTCTTACAGCATTTAATAGTAGTGGAGAAAGTGTAGCTAATTTATTCAGAGCTACACCTTATATGGAAAAGCCATATATTGAGCCGTGGCTACATTTAAAGAATCAGAAGGAACGACAGAGAGTCTTAAAATTCATTCCTGAGGAGCTTGGTGCAGCATTGAAGAGACAATGGCGTAAGAACGATGAACAGGATAATACTGCAGAATATGTAAGGAAAAGCTCAGAGTATATAGCAGCAGGTGCCCCTAAAATGAGATTTGATAGAAGTATACTTGATCCTTCTGTTAATCTTGAAGATATTAAGCTTAAGACAGTAGAGGAAGCAGGCTTTGATGCTCATGACTTTGGACTTGGATGGAACCAGCAAATGCTTAGGCTTCAGAATGTACAGAATCAAATTCAAGGAGCTAGGATAAATGCTAGAGAACGTCCTGATTTAACTTCTCCTTCGCTTAGTCCTGAGCATGTAAGGATGAAACTGCAGGACACTATTCGAGAGTTTGGGTTAAACGGTAGAGTACATGTATATATTAATGAAGGAGCAGACGACGTTAATAACGTCGAGGTAATGGTTCGCCGCGATAGATCGAGGACCATTAGAGATGCACTATTAAGAAGGAAGAAGTACGTAGATGGCTAATTATAATCCTTTCGATGAAAGAGAAATAGAAAAGAAGAGAGACCAGAATTGGTTCCAGAAGGTTGCTATTAAAGGAGCATTCCTAGTTGGTACCGCTGTTGGTACATATGGATTATATAAGGCTGGCGGACCAGCAAGGAAGATGTTGGAGAAGTATGCAGACGTTAGATTAAATAATGTCTTTAGTAGAGAAGCAGATAAGATGGGTGACACCTTTGATGCACAACTTAATCAGACGTCTCAATCAATTAGAAGCGAACTACTAGAAGGGCTAAGTGATGCCTGGGCTGGACCTGACAGTGAAATTAAAGATGCATGGAAATTAACTAATCCAGAAGCTCATGTAGTTCATAATGTGAGAGATATGGAACGACAGATAGTTGAAGGTGGCGAGCTTGATATTAATACCTATATGAGTAATAATAATGTCAGAAGAGCTGGTCAGAAATTCCAATCTCATGAGTATATTTATGTTCACGGAAAGAAACCAGGAGAGCCAGCAGCTAGAACAATACTTAAGCAAGTATCTCTTACTGGAACAGAAGCAGAACAATTTGCAAGGTTAAGACAAGCCGTAATATTAGAATACCTGCAGAAATATGGACCTAATACAGAAGCAGATATTGGAGAAATACTTCAAGATGAAATAATAGATGCAGGACAGTATTTATCTGGAGAAGAATATCTAACAGGTGTATCTGTAGAAGATGAAAAGTATGGTCGAAAGATAGTAGATCGAGTAGAAGCTATTCATGAAGAATATATGAAAGATAGAAAATACGCAACGCTTTATCAGAAAAGATTAAAGACCTTACATCGTAGATATCTATTAAATTCATATACGAAGATGTCTCCTAATGTAGCTAAGAGATCAAAGATACCTTTCCTTCCTGAGAATTTTAAGAGAATTCTATATGGTAATTTAGCTGAGACTCCTTTCAAGAGAGGAGAAGGTATAATTCCTCAAGCAGATGATGTATTAACTCTATTTGATAGCACTAAAAAAGTTAATTCGGAAATGAAAAGAATTACTTCTTCTAGTAGAGGTAGAGTTAATAAAGGGATACATCTAATTGATAGACCTAGTTCATTTGATTATACAGGAAATATTAGAGCTATTGTTAAGAAACTAGAGTCAGCTAAAGAGAATCCACAAGAGACTGGACTTCGTGATTTTAAGATCCAGATGGAATCATATGGAAGCGGAGCGGAGGAAAAAAGATATCTTAAGATATTATTAGAACATGCCAATAATAAGTATACTGATCCAATTGAAATCAATATACCTATGTCTACTGATGGTAGAGTAGCGGGCTCCTCTCCTAGTGCTACCAGCAGACTAGATAGAACATATATAGTTGGAAATGTATTTGGACAACGCCAAGATCTAGAACGATACATGAACTCTACACAGATGATTCTTCATGAGATATCAGAAGCTCTAGATGGATCAATGGTGAGTGGAATAGGTTCTTTTAAAGATAAACCTGAACACTTCAGGAATAGAATGAGAAGTATCATTATGCGTCAGGCATCTAGACTTCCTCTTGTTGGTGGTAACTTAAATGATTTAATCCTGATGAATTCATTTGCTGATCCTGTACAGCAGAGACTAATGCTTCCTAGTGATTCTTCAAGTAGAACTATGAGGAAGAGACTTGGTAATTTTACTAATGCTGTTAAAACTATGAAGAGAATAGCAGATCATTCAAAGAGAAAACGAACTGCTGTTATTTCCTTTGACCTTGAATCACTGAATAATAAGAAATCTGGTCTACAGTGGGTTGGTAAATCTGCACAATTTGTTAAAGCAGGTATGACGGTTCACGATTATAACAACGGAAATAAACTCTTGCGAGTTGATGAAATTAGTAGTAGCCATGGATATAAATTCTATGATAAATTGGATAATAAAGGTGCAGGGAAAGGCTTTAATGAAGCACTTAATGAACTAATTAATGAATTAGTTCTACCTGATGGAGTTAATTCTATGGGTAAAGGGCTTTCTGCTAAGCAAGCATATAAGAAATTCATAGACCAAGAAGTAGCTGCAGGACGTATGGAAGATAATATTACGGGTAATGACCATTTCTTTAGATTAGTAGGAGATATGCTTGTTGAGCAAATAGAAACGCTAAAGTCAGAAGGTTATGATGATGTAGTTATAGTTACTAAGAATGGTTGGGAATTCGACCTTAAAGCGTTAAAAGACTGGAATCCTGAAGCATTTCATAAAATTAAGGATCATGCTGTTGATGTTCAGACTACAAGGTATGCTAGGAAAGTGGGCATGCATCAAGATATATCCCTTAAAATTGAAAAGACCATCGTAACAATGTTGGGTAGAGCAGGGATATCTGAGAACGCCATTAGTAGCTATGGTGCCAACATGAGCAGCCCCCAAGGTGTTAGAAAAATGCTAGAACTCGTAGGTAAAGCTCAGCGTAGTGTTGGTGGAGACCTGTTTAAATTCCTGACTATAGATAATAAGATGCTTAATGAACTAAAGCATAGAGGTATGCTTACCCGTGGCCACGTATCTCCTGTCCTAGATGCTTTATTTGCGGCTGCACTATTTAGAGAAGACATGGCTGATTTAATGCAGGGAGACGCTCTATATGAGTCGGCAGAGCCTTTAAGAAAAGTTTTAGAAAGAAGACCACATGAGCAATCTCCTGAAGATTTGATGGCTGTAGCAAGATTCATGGAAAGGAAAGTTATTCCTGGCCATGGTGTTCTTAGTACAGGTATGATGTCACAAGGCGCCGCTGCTGATTTAGTATATTCATTAGTTAGTCCACAGGATCTTTATGGGCTCAGTGGTGATCCATTGAATAGACAGCTTAATCAAATGTTTAGCTCTAAAGTTAGGATTTCTCCTTCAAAGAAATGGCTTGCTGGATATAGTACCAATGATCTTCGTAGAAGACAAGAATTAATGAAGAAATTTAAGCCGTTGATAACTACTAATATTCATGATGCTGCCGCTGATCAATTTAGAATGCCAGGAGCAGAAGATGCTAAGAATTATTTTAGTCATACGGTAAATATGAAGACTCTTTATCTTTGGGATGCTGCAGGCGGAGAAGAAGGATTCTTTCATATTAAAGACCAGGCATTAGATCAGATAAATGTGATAAAGGATATGAGCGTACCTCTTAATGATATTACAAATAGTGATCCTATTCTTAATGACCAGATTATGAATTTCTATAAAAAACAGGAACGTATGGCTATTGAAATTGCTGGTGGTGCAGGTAATGTTAGGCAAAGGCATAGAATTGCTGCAGCTAAGACACTAGCCGCTAAGAATGATCATATGATAGAATTCGATTCATCTGTACTATCTGCTAATAAGTATGGAGGGGAAAATAAAGTCAATGCGAAGAAGGTTCTTGGTAAGATAGTCTATGTCTCTGAAGAAGCAGATAAGAATAATCCTAGAAGCAGTATACCTAAAATGATGGCTAAACTTGAGATAGCTATTCCTGGTAGAGATCTAGTAGATGTGACCAGTGCCCAGGTAAGGAGTGCATTTGGTAAGCAAGTTGTACAAAGAAGTAAGACGTTATCTGATGGTATGGCATATGGAATAGAAGAAGGCTTTGATGCAGTAGGACACGCTCAGTTCCTAAAGAAGGGATTTGTTGGCTCTGCTAAGAATGTATTTCTACATTCAATGATATCCGATATATATGAAGTCCTAAATAGCGACGCGTCTGATACGGTAAAATCTAGATATAGAAAAGTTCTAAATAAGATTAGTAAAGAACTAAATGCTACAGTGGATCCTAAAAACTATTTGTTTAGGATTAATAGAGATACTGGTCCAAGGAAGCCTAAAGGAGATATTGATGCCTTTATGGAAATGGCAGGTGATACTAATCTGACTATTAGTAAGATACTTGAGTGGAAAGGTGAACTAAAGGGTGGTCATGTTTGGACTGGAGAAGAGATTAGATCTTTAAAAGATCAGGGACTTGATACTGAATCGCTCTTTGGTCATTATAAGAAAGCTCTAGATGAAACTATAGATACAATTGATAAAGGCATTCGAAGTGGGGATGCTGCTTATAAGCATTTGACAGGTGATCAAATTAACTTCTATAAGAGTGAACTTAATGCTGTAAAGATGATGTTCAATATAAATGCTAATGCTCCTAAGATGTTTCTTCCTGTTAGGAATCAGGATGATCAATGGACGATTGGACTACAAGGTGTCTCTCCTATCACTATATATGGCTTTGAGGGCAGAGAATCAAGACCGTTTGATGCTAAGTTTAGACAAGACTATATGTTAGCATTGAAGAACAGTCCTCATTTGTCTAGAAGTAGTGCCGACTATATCCGTCGCCATACCTATGCTGATAGATATATAGAATATCAATCTGCCAAGCAAACATACAGAGCATTCTTAGATACTATGCTCGGTAAGAAAATGGCATCAGGTAAGCCTCTTAATCTTAAGCAAATAGACTTTCTTGTTAAGAGAAGAGAGCAGATGGAACAATCAATGGCTACAGATAGAGTAGCTAAGGGTGAAGACTTTGCTACAAATACAAGAGGAGCATTGGTACAAGCTGCCGTAGAAAAAGAACAATTACTTGAAACACAGGAAGCGTTAAATAATCCAGTGATGAGAAAGCAAATTGAAGACGACATAGAAGCTATTACTAATTTAATTGGAGCCAAAGACGCCAATGATATGTTAGAAACTATGAGGAGATCTGATAGGTTCTACACATCTACTGAAGTTAATGCTTTTTCTAAGCTGGCTCAACAGAACAATGGCATACTAACCTTCAATCTTCCTGGCGCAGGAAATGATCCATATACTCTAGATCTAGATAAAGTATTGGAAAGAGTTGGTGAAGATGTAGCTGGAGTTAAAGGTAGAAACATTCATGTTCTTGGCCAGAAACTTAAGGAAAAGATTAAGAATATAGAGGAACATGCTAGGAAATATAATGCTAAATACCCAGACAGTGAGCACCTTAATCCAATGATTAAATTCACAAAGGATGGTAAAATACAGCTTAGAACAATTGACATTGCATGGGACCCTTTCCCACAGAACGAATTTAACTATCTTTCAGGAGATATGGCTCTTGCTACACCTGAAGCTAGAATAAAGATGGACTTGATGATGGCTGTTAAGAACTATCAAGATGATGTTAGATTAGGAGATCCAGGCGTTATCCAGGAATCTAAAAGAGCATTAGATGAAGAATGGTTAAGATTCTTTACAATTGGATTAACTTCAGACGTTGGTAGTAAGTTCTGGTTAGCAGGTCAGTATAATCCTCGTGGTGTTTGGGGTACGCATTATGGTATGGATAGAATACAAGCCAATGCAGTGTATGCTAAAGCTGACGGACGTCTTAAGAGGATGTTTTCTGGTAAGTATAATGTTGATTCAATATTGGATAACTTAATTAGATCAGATCTAAATACTATAGCTATTACTGAATCTATGTTCAATAGATTCAGTACTGTTCTTCCAACAGGTGAGACTATGAATGTAGCTAGGATGATGGATAAAAAAGTTAAAAAGCTTTATCAACCTGGAAAAAATGTTAAGAAAGGCTATAGGCCGATGCCTGGAGGAATAATGTATAGATATCCCATACCTCAAGCAGGTCAGGATGGTCTATTGGACGTTAACTTTATGGTGGTTCCTGACGATGTTGGTTCCTATTTAGGTATGGATGGTAATACCTTCTATGCACACACAATGCTTTCGGGACTTCAAGGATGGGATAATGATGGTGACCAAGGTGTTCTACATTTAAAGGAACTTGGCACTATTGATTCTGCGAAACAATTTGAAAGAGAGACTAGAGAATCTCTTCAGAAGATAATAGATCATCCAAAGATTAAGGATATTATTAAGAGAACACAAATGTCTATGGATGAGAATGGTAATATAGTTAGATCTCTTAAGATTGGTCCATTGGCCAGAGTAATTGGTCATTCAGGTGATGGTAAGACTGCGACTGTATCAATAACAAACGAACGAGGAGTAGTTGAGACAAAGATGGTAGCTACTCACCTGCTAGATTTTACGGATCAAACTAAGCAGATAGCGGATATGGCAATGGGACTAGCTGAACAGACGTCTAAAGGAGTAACTTGGGATTCTGCTAGAAGAGCTTTAAGCGAAGCTAACTATGCCTTTGCGTCAAAGAGTTTGATTCCATTTGCTACTAATATTGTTAAGAAAAGAGCTATGGCTCTTGTTTCATCTGCGAACAATGTTAAGAATCCAAGAGCATTATATGATTTTATAGGAGATCTTGCTCATGGTCTAGCTGGTATATCTCAGGATTCTATTAGTATTGGTAAGCATGGAGCAGAACATGCTGCTCGTCTAGCTAATGCGAGTGCCTATTTAACAAACCCTCTAGGTAATGAACAGTTTAGAGAAGATGCATTTAGTGTATGGAAAGAACAATTTAAAGGCTATATTAATCCAGAACAACAAAGTGATTATCTTGAGGATGTATTTAAAGTTGCTACAGGTGAGCTCGAAAATGTGGAGCGCCTTTCAAGAATGAGTCAAGACTTTAGAGGATTCAATAATAGTGTAACAGACTTTATGATGGGTAGAACTAATGCTTCTGTACTAGACTTTCTATATACCATGATAGATCAAGAATTCAGTATTCCTGGTGATCCTAATGTTAAGCAAGCCAATATGTTTAGAGAATTAGGAGAGTCTGTAATGAAAAAGCTACGTCTTAATGTAGATGATGTAGCAACCTTTAGAAAAGCAGGAAAAGGCGCAGCTATAGGTGCTGCAGTCTTCATGGGACTAAGCCTTTTTAGACCATTTGATAATAGTAAGTCTTTAAATCCTGCTGATATGTTTATTGATCTTGGTTATAATGCAGATGGTAATCCTAATGCTATACGTAGTGGACTAGAACTTCCTAGAAACATACCAATAGATACAGTTAACGCGTCCTTCTCTAAACAAGCCTTCATTAAGCTTAATAATGCTGGTCAAGGGGAAAATCGAGGTAAATCTACTATAATCAATAAGTTAATTGAGAATGCTGTACAATTAACTCCAAATGAGATGTATGAGTTTAGATCGAAGCCTAATATAACATATTCAAACTATACTATGGACATCAACTCTTTAGCTAGCAGTACTCTAGACAGGAAATCGAGAATGATATGAGTGTAATAGAATCACGAATTGTAATTGACGCTCCTGATGATATGGAGGTAGATCAACTAATAGCGATGTTAGAATCTATAATTTCCTCAATCAATGGCAAGCAAACCTTTATTAATATACAAGAAACAGACAATACTGTCTCGATTAGTCCACTTAATATGTCTAATATAAGGAACGAATATGACATCTAATCCAACCATTAAGCAGATTACTACAGACAATTTACCAGCATTTGGAGAGGTATTACAACACCGATTTATAACCGACTATCCAAATCTACTTAAGAATTCAGAATATGATAACCCAAACTGGTGGAGGACTACTGTATTTCCTGCTATTATTAAGGTATATAAGGCTTTAGGTATGGATATTAGTGCTTTAGGTCCTACTGAGGCAGCGTCTGGAGCGGCAGGTGTTGATCCTTCTGAAGAGGTAATTAAAGCTAAGGTTGCTATACCTGAGCTACCTGTCCCTGTCCTTAAGCCTACAGATTATAGAGTAGCAGATGTAATTAAAACATCTGATAACCATTTCTATGCTGTTACAGGTTTAGTAGGTGGTGTAATTAGAACGTTTCCGTCTCTAAGATATCCTGATAGTTTAATTATCGATCCATTATCTCCTACTATGTCACATGAAGCATTTAGACCAGATATTTCTAAGATTGACAGCTCTGTCATAGAAAAATTTATTACAGAAACTATTCCAGATATATTAACGAGCGAAGAAATTGAATCAGGTACCTTTAATGCAACTAGAACAGTAGGTGAAGAAAGCGGTAATCTTCAAATTGGAGATCTAATATTTGCAGTAGATCCTATTCAGATATCATTTTCTACTCAGAATGGTTACCATTTCTTTCCAACATTAAGAACAAATGGACAACCAAAACTCCCTACAATGCAGCAGATTAAGAATATACACGTTGTTCTAATCTTTCCTAATGAGAACGCAATTAATAATCAGCTTATTCCTCTCTATGCGATGTTTAGGCGTACACCGTTTGTTAATATTAAGAATAAAGATATAAGTGCGTTCTTTGATGATATACGAAGTCCAAATGGATGGATTCCTGTAGCTCTTGAAGGTATTCATATTCAGAGTGTAGATGGTTTTCCTAATTCTCTTCAAGCTGATATAAGCTTGCTTCCATTTGAAAGTAGATTTCTTGGTGGATCAGGATTTAAAGCACTTCGTTCTCTTAATGATGTTCTACTTCAACAGCAGTACTCTTATGGAAATACCGAAGCTGATTATCTTGATGATGTAGCTCGATATAATATGAGAGACGAAGAGACTATTCAGAATAGATGGGAAGATCTAATTGTTCCTGGTATTCAATCAACTGAAAACTTTAAAGAGAGCTTACCATTTAGGGCGTTTTATCAGTCAATGATTGAAGATAGGAAGGTTGTAAAAGATGAATATGGAGAAGATGAAAAAATAGTAGTCTCCGCTGGAGTTAATACTATGACTAGCAAAGATATTACTCCATTTAGGCCAACTAAATCAGAAAATAGGTTGCGCAGATATGTGGCGGACCATAACCGAGGACTACTATCCTTTAAATATAGATATGTTCAAGGAGATCTTAGAGAATTACAGAAAGATCTGTCGTTCAAGACGTTAGATAGGAACAATGAACGTTTAGATAGGATTCTTGATTTTATAGATAAGGTTGGAGGATATAAGGATCTTGCTAATGTAATGTTTACAACTTTCCATGATTACAAAGACGCATTACGAGATTTCGAATATGCATTTGGTAAGGCCGAGCAGTTAGTCAATCGAGTACTAGCTAGTCATGGCTATGACACTACAATAGTTCCGCCTGTTGGAGGAAGTGTTGGAGATGGTACTCCTTTGCGTAATATATTCACATTTATTTATCGTTCATTGCTACATTCGACTAATATTGCTCAATTCTATGGCGCATTCCAGACACTAAAAGAATTAGATCTAAATGACTTTGAGAATAATAGAAGCGCGGCTTACGATCTGCTATCTGATAAAGGACTACTCTATAATGATCTTAATAATGGAGAGATTAGTACATATGGTATTAAATCTATTGACCAGGCATTTAGAGAACTCTGGGCGTTTATAGAAGAAGATGATACTGATAAGCGTAAGAGAGATATATTTCTCATAATGAATAACATTGCAAACGAAATTAAAGAAGAGCTTGGTTCTGCTATTGTTCCCCTTGAGGAAGGAGAAGATGCAGAATCTACTACCTACGTAGAGCGTCGCCTTCCTATGACTACAGAAGAAGTAGTAATTGATAACATGCAGGACGTAATTACTAGCTGGAGCCTAACTTATTCTAATAAATTTGTTCCTATTAACTTGGAATCATTTAAGTATCCATTTTATCAGCATCTAGGAAGTAACGATGCACAGATAGGACTAAGAGTTAGGTCAGTAGAAGGATCTAACGATCTGAAAGCTGAGCTGTCAAAGATGAGTGACAAGATATATGATTCTGTTAAGCTCATAATGCATCATGCCCCTGATCTATATACATGGTTAGATCCAAGAGTTGAAATAACTGCTCAACCTAATCATTTTCTCTATGCGTTTGGTATTAGAAATGTCATAATGACTTCTTCAAATACTACTAATACTCAGGGCCGACCAAACAATTGGGATACAACTATTAGTCTCACTCAGGCACACTTTAACCTTGATCAGTACCATTCAATTGAGTATAAAGCTAGTACGTCAGAAATAGAAGCAGTACTTACTACTCTTATTCCTCGCATTAAATTTGCTCCTAATGGAGAGGTTAGTGTTAGGTCATATAATGTTAAGAATGATACTCCAGATTTACAATATATGATGTTCCAGTCATTTATTGATTCCGATGCTGGATCTAGATTCCTTAAAGAATTTACTGACAGATTAGTAAAGAATAGAAAACAAGTAAAGCGTAAGAGTCTGTTAACTCCTCCACTCCGTATTGCTACTAGTCTATCTCTTTCAGAGAATCCCGAAAGGTTCCTTTCATCGGGTCCTTTGCCTCAATTATCTAATTTGCCTGATCGTTTATTGAGTGGAACAAATATAACAGGAACGGAATTAGCTCAAATTATATGGGATAATATAGGTAAGCTACAAGATACAGATCTCCGTGCAAATGATGCTGCTGCAACTAATGCATTGCGAGAGATTATACTTAGGTATCCACGATTTGGAGAAATTCTTAAAGCAATTATTTCTTCATATGAAGAACTATTAGAAAAACAAGCAGACTCGTTACTCAGTCTTATTACCGTTAAGAAAGATGACTTTCATGTCTTCGTTGAAAATATGGCACCAAAGCTTTTAAATATTGGAGTAGCATCAGGTGCTCAATTTGTTGGTATTCTCCTCATTAGCTTAGTGATTCCTGGAGGATTTCTATTAAGTGCTGCACGTTTTAGTGCGACAACAGGTACCCTTATATATCAAGCTATACAGTTAGCTCAAGCATATGGTGATGCAAAAGCAACATTAGCGTTCCAGAGTCTACGAGATAGAATGGCTGTCTTTTTCTTTCGTATGGTAAATATGTATAAGAGAGAAATACTATTAAATTTGGCACATAATATTGTTAAAGATCCTCCAATTAGGGATCGTCTTCTTACTCCAGCAATTGTCTACGCTGGTAGAGATCCTGGAAATGAAGGATATAAAGATCTACGACAGACTCTAAGAGATATGCAAGATAGAACAGCATTTCAGTGCTATAAGGACTTTGATATTCCTGTTAAGAAACAGATAGGAGAAAATAGTAAGAGAGTTATTTCTCTATCTCCTGATTTTTATCTATTAAGTCCTGAAGAATCAAAGATACACTCTGCTACATTTGTTAGAGATAATACAGAGAGGTTATTAAAAGCAGGTAAACTGTCGATGATGACTACCTTAGTTGAGCACGAAAAACTTATAAAGAGATTTGATAGATTATTAACGTCTTTAGGCGCAGAGCGAGATGAAAAAGGTAATGTTAATATAAATTCTGCAGATAAATTTGGATTTAACATAGTCAATAAGATAGCAGATGAACTAGACTGGGAAGATAATACTGAGCGTTCTCTTATAGAAATACATAGACGCTATAATGCAGTTGTTAGTACTGACCAGGACATCAGAGGAACAGGGGATCTAAATAATGAGATTGAGAGAAACTCTTTAGGTGATAACTTTATAGATCAAAACTTAATAGAAAGCAGCATGAAGCAGTATAAAGAAGCTAATCCTCCTCCTAACGACGACGAGGATGATCCTGCATATAAACAAGAACTCAATTTTATAGAGAGTAGATTAAAGCTAGGCTTGGCTCCTAAGATTGAGAACAGAGATCTATTGAAGCTTAATTTTATTTGGGCGCAGAGAATGCTAACTCTAATAGAGATATTAGAGATCTATACTGCTGTTATTTCCTATCTCTCACAGAAGCCTATCTTTGAAGAAGATCTTCCTAAAAATGAAGTTAATGAACTATTTAAGAAGTTATCTCTTACAAATGATAAGCAATTACTTGGTGGCTCAGAAAATATACTTAGAGAAATGAGAGCTGAAATTGGAGCTATTCTTAGAAATTATGATAGTATAAGATCAGATAGCTTAAATAAAGGTGATGATAATACAAGTGCTAGTAATTCGCGTCTAGCCAAAGAAGATAAAAAAGCTTATGACAAATTATTAAAGAAATATGATCAAGGTGTATATAGAGGAGAAAAAGAAAGCGATACACTTTCTCTTCCAGGTATAAGAGTTCTTCAGAACCACTTATATAATAAGATAGGTTACTATATCAGGCTAAATACTGCGATAGATCATTATAATGGACGTATGGCTAATGGAAAAGCTCCTCGTATATCTCTAGATACTCTACCAGAAATTAAATTTCTTGAGTACTGGAACGTAAGGGCAGCTGAAGCAAACTTTAGAAAGCTAGAAATAATGAAGCAGTATGTAGATTCATTAAAGAGAAGAAAGCGCCCTACAATGCGTATGTTCCCAACCTTTAAACTGTTTTTTATAGAAGAAGATGGTACTCATACTCAGTTACTGGATGACTACTATGCTTATAATGCGGTTCAATCAATTGAACTAATTAAGAATAAGAATATGGCTAGTACAACTGCTGTTCTAAGACTAAGTAATATCATGGGCACTATTACAGATCAATTTGCTTTCCATAGAGAAAGAAATGAATACTCAAAGACAGTTAATCCAGATATTCCAGACGATGTATTCTTTGGAACACTAGACGTTAAGCCTGGTACTCGTGTTCAAATTAAGCTTGGTTATTCTGCTGATGAAAGAGAACTTACTACTGTATTTAACGGGCGAATCATAGATATGAATTCTGGGCCAGTAACAGAAATGATATGTCAGAGCTATGGAGCTCAATTAAATCATGAGATATATGCTCATAAGTTTGGTCTTTTAGCTAGTGAAAAAGAACATGGAGATATTGCTTCTGCAATCTTAGATATGATACCTGGTCTAGAAATGCTTGGAAATAAAGATATAGTTAATCTTGGCTTGATATCTGGCTTCAGTGGAAAAGATCTAAAGAAATTAAGGAAAAACTTATTTGATAATTACCTAATGAGTAATATATTAGGGAGGACTTCTGCTAGTTTAACTAATTCTGATAATCCAAGAGATGAAAATATTTATCTTCCATATGATCTTTCTCCGTATCCAAATTGGAAACCAAATTTTAGTTGGATAGTATATCAGCAAAGTGTATGGGATGCAATTAGGGAAATTGCATTGTATCATAGAAATGTATGTACTGTAATTAGGCCTTATAATACTGACCATGTGTCTAGTAGAGCAGATGAACGAGAGACTATTGTAGTTGGAGATAAGTCAGGATACTATAAATATACAGATTCCTATACTTTATCATCATTAGATACAGATAAAATGACAGAACGTATAGAGCAATGGGGAGATATATTAAAATCTAATATATTTCTACGCTCTGATCAAATAGTAGAGCGCGCTAATTCTGCCAATGATAAGCAAATTAAGAGCCTTAACTATCTTCAAAAAATAAAGTTAAAACTTAAGGATAAGGTTCTTCCACCTTTAGAATACATTTTCACTGATGTTAACTACGGAATTTCGTCGTCCGACCTTAATATAGAAAGCATTGTATCTGCTAGATTAAAGCCAGAGTATCTTCCTCTTTGGAATTTCTTGAGCGATAAACTTAATAGTACAATCTTAACTAAGCATCTTGCAGACAATTTGAATATTGAAATTAGAAGTCTTGGAGATCTAGCTAAAGAGGCAGTAGCATCTAAATTAAAATCATTTGGTACTCCTATAGAAGCCGCTATTGACGCGTTACATATGATATCAGATGGATCTGATTCAGGAGATCCAACTATTAAGAAAATTACAAATAATAAGAAAATGGGAGCGTTCTTTCATTTTATATATCTATTTAACTATTTCAATAGATCTGATGTTCCTAAAGGAGGAAGATCTAAAGGTAATTTCTGGCAGCTTTCTCCTGATCAGTTCTATGGTATACGTCTACCAGTTGATAATACCAGTCAAACTCTTCTTAAAGATCCTAGATACAAAAAGATTCAGCAACATCATCTGGTGTCTGATTCTTTTAATCTTATATCTAATAATATATCTCTTAATGCGTCCTTTGCTAATATGGTTAATCTGTGGTATCTGGATAATCCTGAGCAAATATCAAACGATGGAATACCGCCAGATAAGTGGGATAAACTTAATATTTGGACTACTAAGGCATTTAGGGATACTAGAGATGAACATTCTAGGCCTCTTAATAGTTTTCAGAAGAATATAGATCCAAATTGGAAAGATATTGCTACAGCAAACGAGGATTTCTTTGGTGGTTATAAGAGACTAATGATTGAGGCTATTGAAGAAAAGAATAGTACGGTAAAGAAGGAAGCCTTTGAGAAATATGTACAGGAACTTAATCCTGAGTTTGGTGCCTTTAATCTAAAAATTCCAGATTGGAGAATGTTTCCATCATATGTTCTAGTAGGAATTAATTTACTCAAACAACAAGTGGAAACCATGTACAGAGGATCAATTAATATAGTTGGAGATCTAGATATAGAGCCTATGGATATTGTTCATCTCGAAGATTATACCAATGATATTCATGGCCCTATCGAAGTAGAAGAAGTTATTCATACTTTTACTCCTGATAATGGTCTAAGGACAACTATAACACCTTGCTTAATTACATATGATAGAGATCCTATCCAGCTTGAAGATGTAGGAGTCATTAATAGAATATATAATAGAGCACTTAAAAATAGAGCCTGGCAGATTGGTAAGGCAGTTGTAGGTATAGGACTTACAGCTGGTAGTATTATGTCTGCATTTGCTAAAAATTGGCGAGGACTAGAAATGGGAGTTTACGGAATACCCCTAGCCTATAATGGAATAATGGGTTCTACAGTTAGATATCATAGATTTCTTTATGAGCAGATGGGTAATATAATGGGCGGTGATGTTATTAATTTTACTGGCTTAATAAGAAAGGGTGCCCCATTCATTTGTGGATTTGATGGCTTAGATTATGCTTCTCTTAAGACAGTAATTAATCATCAAGTAGGGAAGGTAGACGGATTCATTAATAGACTTACTGCTTTCTCAGATCCATTCAGTGCAGTTGTTAATACCAATTGGAATCCTCAAGAATTTGGTATTGGTAAGATGCTTGCTAATCAGCTTGGTCTATTTACGTTCTCTAAGTTGCCAAATGCTCAGGCACATAATACTTACAATTTATTAAATATCTTTAATCTGTTCTCAGATTTTGCTGGATTTTAAGGAGTAACCAATGATAGAAAAAGCTTTTGATGTTTTTACTAAAGACAAAGAAGTTAATCTCTTATTAGAGATGGATAGTAATAACTATTATAATCCAAGACATCAACTTGTAAGAGTCATATATAAAGCCAAGCGCTTCGATTTGAGATTAAAGCATTCATTTATTATGCCTAATCCTAACGATCATTTGGTTCTGGTCACCATTAATGAGGACTATCTACAAGATAACGAAGGTATTCCAGATGAAAGATTAGATCTAATACCAGGATATGTAGACTCTCAGGGAGTACTTGCTACTATACCTAGAGGATGGTGTGAGTTAATAGATAAAAGGCAATTTGAAATGGGCGCTAATCCTCAGAATGGAAGCGCAGGCTTTTCCGTATCAAATACAAACATGTTTGATCCTGAAAAGTTAGCGGTAGCAATTACTCCTCCCCTAAAGGGTAGGGACTATACTAGCTTAGAAGAATCAAATGGAGATGTTAAAGATGAAAATATAGGATTTTTCATCAATAAAGACGGGACTGTGCTAATAAAGGCAGCTGGCGGATCGATTACCATAGGAAAAGAAGGACTACATTTGGGAGGTCGATTGTTTCAGGAATCTTCTGCGGCGGAAACAGGACCGCTATCTGATAATACAATTGGTGACCTAATAGGTTCAACTATCCCTACAGCTGGAGCAGCTTGGCCTAAATTCCCTAACTTTGGCTACATAGCTAATATAGCTAATGCAGGTATGAAGTTTATAGAAGTAGCAGACAAAGCTAAGAAAGCTGGGGAAATCATTACAAATATAGCGAATTTGGCATAATATTATGGCAATAGAACCTTATTACAAGATGAAAGATATACTTCTAGGCTATGATACAGATCTTCACTTTGAAAATGATGATCTCATGTCTACTACAGGTATTGATTATATTGAGAGAGAAATCTATAAATTGCTTATTACAGAGCCAGGTGACTGGAAAGCTGATTTAGGTATCGGCACAGGACTTAATAATTTTACTGGAGAAGTTAATTCAAGGGAAACTGCTGAAAGAATTAAGTCTACTATAGAAGAATCTCTTAAACTTACGGTTGCGCCTGCACAAGCTTTCGCTCGAATTGTTCCTACCAATTATGATAGTATAATGGTATTCATAGATCTGTACTCAGAAGATCACCAGATTCTGTCTATACCATTTAAGTTTGATTTCGTAAACGGTTTCACTAAATTAGATAGAGCAGATCCACGAGTTGTTAAGCAGAAGCCTACTAATAATATAAAAGAAAATGATATCTCGAATATCAGAAGACCTAACAAATATTGGTCTAGAATTAGTGCAAATAGTACTACACAGACATAAGAGGTAAAAAGATATGCCTAGCAGAAGGACTTACGGAAGTATATATCAAGATGGAAGAATAAGGATCCAGAATAGTACTCCTGTTAATAACTTTAATTCACAGGGTATTACAAAAGGATTCCTTGATATCCTGGGTCTTGAGCTAGAGAAGATATATGGCAATGTGGACCTCATATACAGAGCTATAGATCCTACTAGAGCTCAAGGACGAGACCTTGATAAGATTGCATTCCTTATTGGAGAACAACGATCAGCAGCAGTGACAGCATCTGACTCAACTAATACCAATTTTAACTTCTATATCGATAAAAAATTAAATTGGACAGCGAAGCAGTTAATTCAAGAGCTATATAGCGCACAAGAAATTAACTCGTTGGAATCAGCAGGATATCTATTTAAAGCAGCAGATGGTAGTCCTCAGTATATTATTATTCCTGCAGGTACACGTATTTACAACACGGATAAGAGTATAGTTTATCAGACGATTCAAGATGCTAATTTAGAAGGACAGACTGATTCGTATGTTGGTGTTATAGCGATTGGTAGTGGACCTAATAGTAATGTTGATACTAATGTGCTTGTCCAACATGCTCTAATTGAAATTCCAGAACTTCGCAGAATCGCGAGATATATAAAATGCACTAATAGATTTCCTATACAGAATGGAAAATACTCTCAGAACGATGATGAATTTAGATATCAGATAGCAACCTCAAGAAATGCTATTCAATCAAATGAGCTCTCAATTAGGAGATTAGCTCTTAGTGTTCCAGGTATTAGAGATGTACTCTTTGAAAGAAATAAGTTTGGAAGCGGAACAGTAAGCATCATTATTGATGGTGTTTCTCCTCTTGTCTCTCAAGGATTAATTACTGCAGTAAGGCAAGTTGTGCAATCTAATGCGTCGTATGGAGATGTTATCTTTGTTAATAGACCAGAATATCTTGGAGTAGAAATTAATTTTAGTATAAGGACAGACCCATCTGTTAACGATATCCTTACTGTTAGAAACCAGGCAAGAAATGCAATTATACAATACATTAATAATCTACCAATTGGTGGAGAAATTATCTGGAATGAATTAGTATCTAGAGTAGTAGAAATCGATGGAGTAATTGATTTCCTTCCTAATTATTTTAAGTACGGTAAGTATGATGTATTTCATAAGATAAATAAGGAACAGATAATACTTCGCTTTGTTAATCAGCGTGCCCTTTATAATCAGAAGTGGTACACTGATACAGGCTTGGTCACATGTTGTGTTGAATAATGATAACAAGAAAACCTATACAAGCAAAGAGCACATATAGAATTCTAAGAGCTATTTTTCCTGAACAGTTTAAATTAGTTCAGGATAAGACTTCTAATGGCTATAAATTTATCAATCTTCTATATGGTGTAGAGATAGATGAAGCTAGACGAAGACTACAGGATCTATACGATAACTCCTTCCTAGAGACAACTGATCTTTCAGAACAAGGTGAATTGTATGAAGTTATTCTATCTGGTCAGATTAACAACATGTATCTAAATAGCACCATCTCTGAAGCGATTCCTATTAAAATTACCAATTTCGATATAGATGGAGACGATGAATTTAATTATGGTCCACCTACTCGAATAATTAATGATAGTTCATTAGATATATCAGGCATAGTTTACCAAGGAAATATCGTAGGTCTTGAGTATTTTAGACAGAATCCTAGTGGAAATGGTTACTTCCTTATTAATACTGATCAGAGACAATCAGAAGCATATATGACAGGGTCAGGATCAACATGGAAGATTAGTATGACTAATAAAGGAGAAATAATCTCTTATACTGGTCTGTGGCCAGGAATAGCCACACAGGATTATTCGTCACAAGGCTTAGATGATGTATTAACTCCTTATACTTCGGGATATCTTAGTAACACTTATCCATTAACTAGACACATTAAGGATGATAGCGGAGTCTATTGGGATATTGATCACTATACACCATATAATGGTTGGGTTAGAGATGAGAATTGGAATGTAGTAGCTAATTTAAATTATTCTGGCGACTTCTACTATGATACAGAAGGTAATAAGATTTATTATAGAACAGCATTTAACAATCCTTATGGTTCTGGAAATTATATCACTGAATATATTCGTTTAAGAAATACACCAATCTCTGGATCACTACGACTATATGATCTAGATATCATAGACGAGAGTGGAAACGCAATTGAAATACCTTCTGCAGGTAAAACCTTGTATTATCTGCAATCTCCTAATATGCTGAATGGTGATGCTACAGGCGTATGGGATCCGAAATATGTAGGATATGATCAGATAGTTCCTCCAGGTCAGGGATTTGGAGCAAATGAAGGACAACTTGCTAACTTCTTAGCTACAACTAGTTGGGCATATCAGCTAGAAGGTGGAGGAATTGACGAAGGAACAATGCAGTATGTAGAATCTACTAATGGTGATATAACCAATATGCTTAAGATAACAAATCCACAGAGTAGATATCTTGCTGAGTACAAATATGAACAATTTAAGAGAGCAAATTACATTACCTCGCTTAATGCTACCAGACATCTAAGCCTTGATACACCTAATCCTACATATAGCTTAAAGACTGTCTTTGATAATGAGACAGAAGTACCTTATAAATTTAGTAAGAATCCAAATTTAGGATCAGAAGCATCAAGATTTATAACATTTGATGGCTGGACGATTAGACCTGGAAGTAGAATGTCTAGAGTGGACTTTAAAGTTCCAATTATGCTTTCCTCAGGAGATCTTGACGACTTCTCTTCTATTGCGGCAAGACGAGATAGTATTGGCTATACTAACGAATTTGTTCCAATGTACTCTCCTAACAGAAGAATTGAAATTGATTGTCCATTTGACAGATCAATTAGTCTTGGCAGTGTTACTGAACAAGATCTAACTGGGAATGGTAATAACTTTGACTGGCAGAACACAGGAATAAATCAGATATATAGACTTCCTGAAAATGGAAATTATGGAAAGAAGATTAAGTATCTAAATGCTTCTGGTTATTACACTATTAATGGTACAGAATTTCTAAAGAATAATACATTCTTCTATTTCAAATTCAAGGCACCTAAGGTCAATCAGCTTATCCTAATGGAACTTTCTGAAGGAACAAGTAATAACTATATTAAGCTATCAGTAGAAACTAATGGTATGATATCTGTTATTGGTAATGGAACTGAAGTATATAGTAGATACAGAATGCCTTTCAATAATGAATGGAAGAAGCTCATACTAAGGTACTATCCTGATACAGAGTTTACTAATGGAAATCCTAAGTTTGAACTCTTTATTAATGATGAACCTGGATATACTAAGCTAAAACCATTTGAAAAGACTGTTGATAAGTATACTGTATCTAGTACATTCTTACATCTATGTCAGAACTGCTCAATAGACATAGATACTTTCAAACTATATTACGAGGCTAATTATGGCAGCGCTAGTTAAAAGTGTTAGAATAGACGGTAGTGGAGACTACACTGATCTTGTTACAGGTATTACTAATATCTTAGCTAGTGGCTTGGCTGCATCAGGATTGTATGATACATATGTTCTTAATGTCGATAATGCTGACTATTCAGGAAATTTTACTGCTAATGTTCCATACTCTGGCAAACTTTATGTACAAGGAAGTGGAACATGGTTCTATCTTGATGATACTTGTTACGTAAGTGGAGAGTTTCCAATAGATCTAATAAATATGTATCTGACAGATATGAATATAGTTGCATCAGGAATTAATACAAATGCATTTAGTGTAGCATCAGGAACTGGCTTTGAACTTCAGAATATAAATCTGTTAGATGCCGCTAGTGGTATATTAAATTCGGGTTATATGTCAATTGATAAAACTAATATTCATGGTAGAAATGTTGGTTATGGTATCTATGATGAAGGAACCTCTCTAATTAACGATTCTAGAATTACATATTTTTCTACAGGACTTATAACCAATAATGCAACTATATCTGAATCTGAGATCTATCTTAATAGTATAAATATACAAACAAGTGGAACAATACTATTGAATAATTCCCTCATATATAGTGCAAGTTCTGGCATCATTGCATATAATCCTACCGCTACGGGTCTTGTTTCTATTATCAAGACAACTATCGATTGCCCCACAGCCATATGGTCAGATGGTACAGAATTAAATATAGTTAGATCAATTGTCTATGCCTCTGGCTCTGCCTTTAATGGAACGTATGCTTCTAACAGCTATGCAAACGATAATTGCTTATATCCTAGTGGTACTATGAGCGGAGTAGGAAATATCTATACTGATCCTCTATTTAAAGATAGAACTAATAATGACTATCGCTTAAAATTTAGACAAACAATTGGATCTCCAGCTATTGATATGGTCGATAAGGATGAAGTAGCAAGTGGAGTTAATCTCATAATAGATAATGGTCAATTGATTATTAGAGATCATAGAGGTTTTCCTAGACAACAAGAATTTAATGACTTCATATACAGACAAGGAAGCACTTTGCTCCTAAGTGATTATGGCAAAGAGACTAAATTTGCTGAAGTTAAATCGCAGTATGGAAATATGACCTATGAAGTATATACCAGAGCAGAATTTACAGCTTCTGGTGTTTCTTTGGTTGCCTCTTTTAGTACAGATCCTGAGACCATCAATAACCACCCATGGGACTGGGACTACAAAGAATTTCAAACTACTGAAATAACTAACAAGAATAAATATATTGTTCCTAGAACAGTTCTTAATGTTCTTACTACGATTAGTGGATATATGTGGGGACTTGTTGATTCAACAATGTTTAATATGATGACCAAGGATTCGATTACTCCATATATACACTATGACTATAAAGGAGTAGCATTTGATTATGATCTTTCAATTCCTGGTGAAGCTATAGTATGGATGATAGAGGGCACAAACCAATTACTAACTAAATTAAATGCGTTTTCTGTGGAGCGACTAGATGAATTTCCTCTTTGTGTTCCAGAAATAACAAGTAAACTCATGGTACGGCCATCAGGATTAATTCCTGGAGGTGTATATAAAGATGGTTATAGATTCTATCTAGAGTCTAATCCAGCAGAAGACATTATAGCAGAAACAGAAGATGGTCTCTTTAAGTGGATTGCTACAGATATTGATCTTCAAAAAGATCTACGTGGTATTCTAGCATATAAGGATAAGCTATATATTACTGGTACAGAATATAATACTCCTGTATATGATAGAAGTACAATTCCTACTACTAAAGGTGTTGGAAAACTGATAATGTATGATAATAATAATACTTTCGAACACTATATTACAAACTATACTACAAGTAGTTTGGAAGATAGACCTGAAGCTTTTCCATTGTCATCTGGCAATAATTATCCGACCGATATAACAGTATATGAGGATGGTAAGGTATATATCTCCGAGTACACTAATAATAATATCCTCTATATCTATAGATTTGCATATGATTATGCACTAATTCGTGGTTCTTATGACCAAGAAACGTCAGTTCTCCTACGAGAGAACTATTCAAATGTTCAACTTTAAGGAGGGAACATAATGACTTATCCTCAAGGAACACCTTCTAGTGGAGTTTATGATGTCTTTACTGACAATTCTTTTACTCCAGATGATGTGGTGAAAGCAATTAGGGACAATCATAGTCCTGTTAATAAAATGACAATGCTTATTTCCCTTGGACATCAGGTATCCCTTATCCAGAACTTTATTAATGCGCGGTATCTAGGTAGATCAGCGTTACCAATAGAAGAGGGTTTCATTACAAGTGGTTATTTTGATAATGTACTTTGCCTAAGTGGAAGTTTTTCAAGTGACTTTGCCTACGTAAATATGAATAAATATTTAGTTGATATAAGTGAGTATCAAGGCGGAATAGGTGGTTATACCTATCTCTATCCAATGAAAATTGAACTAGGTCAGTTTGGTGCTCTTATGAATTCTGGGACAGTGTGGCTTAATACTAGTGGAATCCAGGCAAGTGGTGCAGGAGAACTCGTATTTGCTAATCCTTCTAACGAATATGATCCATCATATAATGGTATAGTTAGACTATATGGTAAAGAAATTATACTACAATCTAGTGGCATTATTAATTTATCTGGCAATAGTACTACTACTAAATTAAATTTTTATGGAGATCTGCTAATAAGTGGACAAAGCGCCACAGCAGATATAGTTGTATCTAATAGACTTCTTCCATCAAAATTAGTCGATACCGTTACTGGAACAGAACAAGATCTTGGATCTGATACTCCTAACTATAAGGCATTTCTTAATGGCTATATTCAAACTATACATACACAGGCACACTATGCTACAGGTCATGGCTTAGGATCAGGAACTAAAGTCTTTGCTGGTACCTTTGGTGGAGTTTGTGGAGCGTCAATTGATGATAGTGATTATGGACTTAAAGTATCTTCTTCATATACTTGTGGAAGTTATCAATATCTAAATGCTGGTGTTGGTCCTAATAAAATTTATCTAAGACGAAATCAAAATGGACAGGATCCTATCTCAGGATACTTACAACTCAACAGCGGTCAGCTTGAGTTCTATAAAATTGGTGGATCTGGATGGGTACTAACAGGATTTTAATCTATGGCTAAACCTAAGAGAAAAGATCGTTGGGCTAATATAGATGTCTTTGGACTATTGAATGGTGTATCTATCTGGGATTCTCAATACAGGAATCTTCAATATGTTAGGCGCCCATTCGATAGCACTTTGGATATTAGAGATAAGATCCTTAGGACAGGGTCTAACCCTCCTAATATCACCAAGCAGGGTATTCTAAATGGACTATCTAATGAATTTGGTTACAACGTATATAATGTAGAAGAGAAGACAATCTTCGAACTAAATAATATACCTGTGCCTTCTGGTAACGTTGGGGTTCAGGATATCTTTGTCTATTATCGAGAGCGAAATGCCACTGGTATTTGGACTGAAGTCCTTCCTCAAGTATGGGGAGATGGCTATGAAGTAGCTGCATCAGGAAAGCAAGGCTTTATTGTCTGGCAGAATGAGAAGTATACTAATTTATCAGGCATTAAGAACTTCACTTATCATCCAGTTCTTGAAATTATGCAGACGCTTCCAGACAATCAGGATATTAAGGTTGTATATTGGGTAAGAACAATAAATGCTAGAAGAACAGGAGATATTGTTCAATATACAGATATGGCTAATCTTAATGATCCTAACAATTTAGATTTTCTCTATAGAGCCCCAACAAGTGTGCCATTACTCAGTGGAGTAACTGTTTATACTCTTAATGATATTCCAAGTAGTGTTTATAGCAACTATTATGATGAGTTCCAAAGACCAAAGGAACTGTGGTATAATATTAAACATCATATTGATAAGAAGTTTAAGCATAAGTGGTCTCAACTTTCTGATTCCTCTGTAATCTGGGATGTACATAAGGGATACGGTAGTGGTCAAATACCTCACTATTACGACGCAGAAGTACCTAAGAATGATCTACGATGTGTGGCTGGTGGAAAAGCATTTGACGAGCATTTCTATGGCTATGCAGGCGGAGTAGAAGAACTATCTGATAGCTTATATCTAGCTCAAATCGTTGAACAAGATACAGACACGCAGCAGTGGTATATTAAGCTTTATCCTGGATCATTCTTTATAGATGGTATTCCCTTTAGACTATTTGAAAATCCATCATCTGCTTATATTACTTTAGTTAATGGACAAGCAGATATACCCTCAGGATTAGAACGAGGTATGTATACTATAATGGCTGCAAGTGGCTATTATAGGGGGTGTACAACACCAGATCCTTATCTAAGTGGTTTTGTATATGAAGATTACTGGCATCCGACTGGAGAGAACGGAGACTCTCTTTGGAGCTATATCTATAGACGCAGACCTTATCTTACTGAAGCCATGGGCTATCAGGTTGATCTTGAATTGGGTCAATATAACATCGACTTTAATGCTGGTAAGATATACTGCAGTAGTACTGAAAGCGGCGCTATCATAATTTGGGATAATAATATTGTCCCTAGTGGTCGCACTATTCAGTACGATATTAATCCATTGAATGATGAAGTCTTGAATCTCCAGAAATACTTCATGTATTTGACGAATAAGGAATAATAAAATGGCAAATAAATATTGGGTTGCCTCTTCTTCACAAAATTGGAATGATGCTTCATACTGGTCATTAACGTCAGGTGGAACAGGCGGTGTTACGCCACCAGGAAATACCGATAATGCAATTTTCGATAGTAATGGAGTTGGAGATTGCACGTTAAATGTTTCTATAAATGTACTTGGATTGCTTATGTCATCTGGATATACAGGAACAATTGATACATCAACTAATGATCATACAATAATAGGTACATTGTCAATAAATGATGGACAGTTAAAATGCAATGCATCTACTATAACGTGTCAAGGTGATATATTTATTGAAGATTCATTAGGTTTACTTGATGCTGGAACAAGTAAATTTTATCTTGATGGTACGTTGAATATATCAAATAAACATTTGGGTAATGCATTCTATGACGTTGAATTATCATCATCAGCAATAGTTACACTAACAGAAGATCATTATATAGAGCATCAATTTATCACAAATGATGGATCAGAAGTAAAAGATGATGGATCAGAGAGACAGATTTGGTTTGTTCAAAATTCAGACATCGTAAATGATGACGGGTGTACATGGACAAATTCCTCACCAGGAAATATTGTTTTACATTTTGCACAAGCATTTGACCATGATATTTCTGGTGGTAATTATGGAACAACTAAAATTTTTATTGATTTAGCTGCTCCACCAGATAGTACAGTTACTCAAACAGGGGATGTAATTTGTGGCGAACTATCAGTATCTTCTGGTGCCAGTCCGACATATGATGTCAATGGTTACGATCTTATTTGTACATCAATTACTATGGTAGATAGACCTGATGGATTAACATTTTTTGATGCTGGTGAAGGTGAAATTACAGTATCAGGAAATGTAACAATTGGTGATAATGCAACTATTGACTTTGAATCTGCAACAATGAATGTCAATGGTGATGTCTTAATAGATTCAGGATCAACTGTTGAATTATCATCTGCAACATTAAATATTAGTGGAGATTTTACGATTGATAGTTCTGCTACATGGAATTTAGGAACTGGAAATATTATTCTTGATGGTACATCTTTACAAACAGTAACATTAAATGGGAAACAAGTATACAATATAACAGTAACAAATAAAAGTGCTCAAGGTGTATTTTTTGCTGATGGAATTGATGTTGCAAATGATCTTATAGCAAATGCCGATACTGGAAATATTTTATTGACCTTTGATAAAGATAACACGCATTCTATAAATGAATTTGTTTTATCTGGGTCTTTATCTTATTTGGTTCAATTAAGGTCAGAATTAGATGGAACACAATGGAGTGTTTTATCCAATATAACAAAAAATGTTAGTAGAGCTGATGTTAAAGATAGTAATTTGAGTGTTGCAACTATTGTTGTGAGTTTAGGAGTAGATTCTGGCAACAATTCTTCTAATTGGGTATTTCAAACTACTCCTGTTCCTCCTTTTTCTGGCTCATTTGCAGCACTAAAGAGTATACAGACTGTTCTAACTAATAAGAATAGATATTCATATATGATTCCTAGTGGTACAATAGTTTCTAAGGTAGATATATTTGATAAAAATAAGATATCTTATAGACAAAACATTCCAGTTGAGCTATACTTTAATTATTCTGGTCACTGGTGGGCATATGAAAGCGGAATGACCGATAGATATGGATCAATTATATTTACTCATTCTACAGCATCTGTTCCATATATTACAAATTGCTTAGGGATTGCTAAAGCTACTATAGATGGAGAAGAATACATATCTAACTTGATGAGGTATAACTTTGTTAGTTAATGTCGATGTACTATCCCCAGTAGATCATGTTAAGCAACTGATTTCACATAAGCTAGATGTACTGGATAGTTTAATTGCGTTTGCTATCAATGCTGCTTAATGCAGTTTCCCTATCTACTTAGATGCGATTATAAACTGGAGCGTCTATGAAATACTATATTCAATATCCAATCTTTATCGACTGTAACATCGCATGTGACTACTGCTTCCATAAGGATGCCAGAAAGATATTGCCTACTGATTCAGAAGAAGACGCTAAGGCTAAGCTTCATGGTGGCGCATATGGCTTTGGTGTAAAAGATTATATTAAGTGGAGAGAGACACATCTGTATGATGCTGAAGAGATATTGGTTCATTTTGCTGGTGGTGAGCCTAGCATTCCAAAGAATATTAAACAAATAGTAGAATTTGTAGATAGATCTGAAGTAGAGAGATTGGATTTCCTAAGTAATGGCCTTGGCCCAATAGAATCATATCAGAAATTGATGGAATATAAAGATAGAATCTTTAGATTTGGCCTAACCTTCCATAGAGATACTATAGGAGATAATAAAGAGCTAAAGAAAAGATTCTTTAAGACTGCTATGTATCTAAAGGATCAGGGCGTTAACTTGTATATTAAGGAGCTACTTATACTTAAATATAAGCCACAAATTGTAGCGAATAGGAGCTTCTGGACATCTTTGGGTATAGATTTTAAGATCCAAGACTTTAAAGGTTATAGGAGAGGCCAGGATTTCGAGGAACTAAAAAGATATAAGCTTGAAGATTTTGAGCTTATATCCAAGGAATACATTAAAACAGAAGAATATTGTAGTTGCCTTCCTGGATATAAACAGGTTATGATACGAGGAGGATGGATGTCTGGTGATGTTTTAGGCTGCTGGATAGATCCTTCTGTGGTTGGAAATATTAAAGATAATACCTTTAATCCCAACTATCGTGTTCATTTAGACTTTAAGAACAATAAGACAAAACTAATAGGCGTCCCTAAAGTATATAAGGGCACTTATCATAATGACAGGTGGGATCCAAATGAAGCAAAAATCAATGCTGAATGAACCTATCTGTTAAGACTATACTAGTTTCTGAACATCTAACAGGAGATATAACATGAATTTAAAGAACATTGTAGTATTTAATAACCCTTTTCTGGAAGCTTTTCAGAAATTACTACGCTTTCCACTACCTGCTGGTGTGTCTCTTAAGCTCGTCCAGACCTTTAAGGCTATTTCTGAGCAGCAATCTAATGTATTTCAGGTCAGAGATAACTTACTTGAGAGATATGGTAAGGTTGAAAAAGGTAAACCTATCTTTAACTCTAAAGAAGATGAACAATCATTTCATACAGAAATGAATAACTTACTTAAATTAGAATTCGAAGTACCAATAAATCAGAAGATTAAGCTTACGGATTCAATCAATATTTCTGGAGAAGAAATACTTCTCCTCAAAGATATTCTAGACGTTGATTTATAACGGAGGTATAAAATGGCTGGTAGGCTATTAGCAAGTGGTCAGGTTTGGGTGATTGATGTAATGAAGTATTATCTTGATAACGTTAGTGGTGTTTATCTAGGCCTTATGACCAATGGAACTACTCCATCAGAAGGTGATCAGCTTCCCACTAATATTGAGGAGATATCTCCGACTGGTAGTGGATATAATAGAAAATTCATTTCAAGTTGGACCATGACATCAGGAGTTAATCCTTATCTTACTGGAGACACAATTGAATACAATATCTCAGGAACCTGGGAAAATGTTAACGGATACTTTGTATCAATATCTTCTAGCGGTAACAATGCTCTATGGGCAGAAGTATTTCCAGTTGTAAAACAAGGAACTAAGTATCATGGAGACAAAGTACTAATAATACCTAAATATGAACAGAAATACTACGGAGAAGCTTAAGGATAAACTAAATGGCAACACGTTATTGGATAAAAGGAACTGCTGGAAATTGGAATGATAATTCCAATTGGTCTACTTCTTCTGGGGGTGCAGGAGGAGCAAG
>Ga0180433_10002271_pt1 | contig 29945 bp, 22 predicted proteins | sample SS_ome_8_FD_132980 | JGI IMG/M metagenome (GOLD analysis project Ga0180433, IMG submission 132980) | Hypersaline lake sediment archaeal communities from the Salton Sea, California, USA - SS_1_D_1 metaG | ecosystem: Environmental > Aquatic > Non-marine Saline and Alkaline > Hypersaline >... | reverse complement strand
GCCAGCTCCGGCGTCATGGACATCAGGCCCTTCGCGCTCGAGCGCTACTTCTCCAAGTACGAGTTCACCGCCCGTCATCTGCTGAGCTCGTCGGACTGCGACGGCCTGCGCATGGACGAGCTCCTCTCCTGGGCCGACGACGTTCGCGAGCTCGGCGTCCGCACCAATGCCGACACGCCCGAAGACGCTGCAAAGGCTCTCTCTTTCGGAGCAGAAGGAATCGGCCTTTTCCGTACCGAACACATGTTCTACGGCGAAGGCTCGGAAGAAGCTCTCTTCAAGCTGCGAAAGATGATTCTCGCAGACTCACTTGAAGAACGTCGTGCCGCCCTCGACGAACTCTTCCCGCACGTGAAGGCGGACATCAAATCGACCCTCGCGGCGATGGGCGGCCTGCCAGTAACGGTTCGCCTGCTCGATCCTCCGCTCCACGAATTTGTACCTCACAGCCCCGAAAGACGACAGGAACTCGCCCAGAGCATCGGCATCGCAGTCGAAGACCTCAACAAGCGGGCCGACCTCCTGCAAGAATCGAACCCCATGATGGGGCACCGAGGCGTCCGTCTCGGCGTTACATATCCGGAGGTCACCGAGATGCAGGTACGAGCTGTCCTCGAAGCCGCAGCAGAACTGAACAAAGCAGGCAAGAAAGCTCTCCCGGAAATCATGGTGCCAGTAGTTGGCCTCAAGAGTGAACTCGAAACAACAAAGGCCATTGTCGACAGGGTTTACAAAGAAGTCAAAGCAAAGTGCGGCGTGAGAAAGATCAACTTCCTCTATGGTACCATGATCGAGATCCCTCGTGCCTGCCTGGTCGCCGATAGTCTTGCTGAGGTCGCCGAGTTCTTCTCCTTCGGCACCAATGACCTGACGCAGATGGGATTTGGCTTCAGCCGTGATGACATCGGCGGATTTGCTCCCGACTACATAGAAAATGGCCTCCTGCCGGCTGATCCCTTCCAGCAGCTTGACCAAAACGGCATCGGAGAACTAGTGCAGATCGGTATCAAACGCGGTCGTAAGGGCCGTGCCGATTTCGCGGCAGCCAACAGGCTCGCAAAGGCCAAAGCCTGGCTAAAGGTTGGCATCTGTGGTGAGCACGGTGGTGACTTGGAAAGTGTCAAGTTCTGTCATCGCAACGGAATGGATTATGTGAGTTGCTCGCCTTTCAGAGTTCCTATCGCCAAGCTGGCCGCGGCTCAGGCCGTTGTGGAGGATTCCTCAGTTGCCAAGCCAAAGCGAAAGGCAGCAAAGAAAAAGGTGGCGAGAAAGAAGACTGCAAAGCGAAAAGTGAAGAAGTAGTCATCGAACCCGTCAGTCAACCATACGAGACCTGCGCATCTGAAAAGCTGTGCGGGTCTTTTTTTGCCAAGACTCATCCTGTTGTCCGGCGGTTGCTCTATGATTCTGCATTGGTGGCCTCCGAAGGTCTCGCGGGCAATGACACAAAGAACTTGGTTCCTTCACCTTCCTCCGATTCGAACCAGATCTTCCCGTTTAGCCGTTCCAAAATGCGTTTGACAATAGCCAAGCCCAATCCCTCCCCTGGAACCTTGCGATCATCTACTCTTCCGAATATCCGAAAGATGTCTTCACCGTATTCTTTTGGAATGCCTGTTCCGTTGTCTTTGACACAGTAGATAGTCTGTCCCTTTTCAGTGTATCCAGATATCCACACTTCGCAACGGCGTGACGTATCTCGATATTTCAGTGCATTGTGGATCAAATTGCTGAAGACTTCGCTTACCTGCACTTCATCCCCCAAGCACGGCGGCAAATCAGTGACGCTGATCGTCGCGCCCACTTCGTCAATTTCAAGCTCCATCGCAGTAATAATCGAGGAGATAATGCTATTCACATCAAGTTGAGCAACGCTAATTGCCTCAGCGCCGGACCGAGAGAGTTGAAGCAATCGCTTCAGTAACGAATCCATTCTCGAAGCACATGAGACAATGACTTCAACATCCTTCGGGATTCTCTCCTCAACAGCAAGCAGGAGTCTTGCCTTCAACTCGTCGGTTAGACTGTCGCCGGAAAGAACACCGGGCAATTCCTCACTTGTTCGCACCAGTCTTTTACTGAATCCTTGAATGCTGAGAAGAGGTGCCCTCAAGTCATGTCCTACCGCGTGCAGGATCGCCTGCAGATCATCGTTTTTCTGCTGCAACTTTTCATGAAGGTGTTGAAGCTCTTCTTCCGCCCGCCTGCGATCGGTAATATCTTCACCTGAACACAGCAAAACACTTGAGCCACCAGTCTCCTTATCCACTACCAAAGCATTGTGCCAGGCAATAAGTCGGACTTCTCCGCTCCTCGTGAGAACAGGAGTTTCGTAATAATCAGCAGGTTCCAGTTTCTTTTGCATGACTTTGCCAAGAAGGCTCTTCAACTCTTCCTTGACTAACGGCGGTGCGAACATGTCCGGCCAGCGCTGTCCTACTATCTCATGCTCCTCATAACCAAGCAACTTGCAGCCCTTCTGATTTATGCGTGTGACTATTCCCTCATCGTTCAAGGCAACAAGTATGATTTCGGCCACATCAAGGTATCTCTGCTCGTTATCTCTTTCATCGCGCAAAGCCTTCTCGACACGTTTGAGTTCCGTGACATCCTCAATACATACCAATGCCATTGGCCTGCCGGACACACTGACTGGGACTGACGAAACAAGTAGATGCAGGTATGCTTCTTCATTCCCGCCAGCTACTGGCAACGAAGCCTCGATGCGCTGGTGTGCACCTCCCGTCTCAAGAGTATCCACGACCGCTTGACGCACACGACAGCCTTGACACAATGGCCCGAATCCACAACCATCGGGATCATCCAAAGAATGAATACACCGAAGAGCTCGTCCACTGCTCTGACCGTCAATAGCTTGCGCAGAACGGCCGGTCAATCGGAGCGCAGCTCGATTCGCTCGCCGCACTCTCCGGTCGCGGTCCAGAAGGATCATCGGAACAGGCGAGTATTCGAAAACAGGATGATCCACCTCTGTCTGTAGCCTCTTTCTTTCCGAGTGCCCGCGACTATCGACCTGGCGTCCAACACATAGTATTCCGATAGTATCGCCTTCAGGACTACTGAGCACCTTGTTGGACCAATTGACCATCCGCCGACGTCCATCTTTCGTCAGTATTGCATTGACAATCCCCCCGGTTCGCCGAACATCAAGCGTTTTCGCGAACGCTCCCTTGATCAGGGGTTTTTCATCATCGGGTATGAAGGTTCTGAACCAGTCTTTTCCCAATACTTCCTCCAGTCGATAACCCGATAGCTCCTCCAGATACGGGTTGAAGTAAGCAATTTTACCCTCTGGGTCAAGCACAAGCACTATGACATGTGCGATCTCCGTAAGAGTCTCCACAAAATCCGTGTGAAGACCTGATCTCCCGTTGAGGAAATCGAAGAGCACGTTGACGCTTTTTCCATCAGCACAATCGTGATCCAGGCGTTCGGGATCGTTCGAGACCGTATCTCCTCTATCGCCTCTACTTATCATGTGCTTTCCCTCGACCTGGACGTGCAGATCCCGAATTGCCGACAGATTGCCCCCATACGCCTCAACAGCCTCTCATGAAAAGTCTAACTCTGCCCCTGACAAGGGTCAACACATTTCTGCCCCAAATGCCGACACATACATCAGCTAATACGTGTGACACCACACTTGCCCTGAAGGCTCGCCTATCGAGAGCCAATTGAGAGTGCATAGAGAAGGATCTGAGGTGAGTCTTGCAAGAAAGGGATCAGAAAGAAATAGGGAAAGACGCCGCACGAGGCCGCAGAAAGACAAGGGGGGAACCCTCTGTTTACAGGAGTTCCCCCGACATTAACCGACCTACTTGTCTCACTTCTCCAAGTGTGGGTAGAAATTGTCATCAAAGACGACAAACTTGCTACCGTTATCGACGCTCAGGCGAACAGCATCGTTGATAGCCACACCGATAAGAGCCTGCTCCGGAAGCGGTCGCGTCTTTACGTACTTGTCGTGAAACTCCTTCCTCATTTTCGCCTTTTCGTCATCGTTCTTGCCCTCGGTCGCAACGAGGATGGTCCGGATATCATCCATCCACTGGGCGATGCTCTCATAACCGTAGCCGACGTAATCACATCCTTCCTCGTCGTCCCAGTCATCGTATTCCTTGAAGAAGTTCGGATTGTACTGCTCAAATCCATTCTTCTCAGTCAGAAAATGGAGGTTCCTGAACTTGTGGTCGGCCCAGTACTCTCCTTCGGTTCCTTGGAACATCAGGCCCTGGTTTGTCATAGCTGCGTTCTTGTCGGAACACACCCACGACGTCTGAATCCAAAACGCCGAGCCATCTTCCCACTCGACCACGGCCTGGATAGCATCATAAGCATTGTAACCCTGTGTTGGCAGGAACTTCTTCTGCCCAAACGCAACAACACGCTTCGGCAATAGCCCGGTTACAAAGTAGTAGACGTCGGCATAGTGAACGCCGATGTACTCAAAGCTGCTCGACTGCTCGCACCACAGCTTGAAGTATTTCAGCGGCATATACTTCGGCTCCTCGATCCACGCGTGACCGTAAAGCGGCTGGCCGAGTTCCCCTCTACCAAACTTGCGCTTCAACGCCCGCACCGCACGATCTTTGCGCTTGTGGTAGTCAGTCGCTACATAGAGATTCTTTGAATTCGCCAGTTCCATCACCTGATGAGCTTCTTCAACCTTGAGACAGAGCGGCTTCATACATACGACGTCATAGCCAGCCTCAAGTGATGCCATCACCATCGGAGTATGAAGGTGATCAGGGGTTGCGACGATCACAAGGCCGTGCTCACCGAGATCGGCAATAGCCTGCTTGTAGATCTCCGGCATATTCTTGTCGAGCGGCTCCTTTGCCGGATCGGGGTAAGGCGTAAACTCCTCCTTCGGAAACACCTCTTGCAGGTGCTTGACGATCGCAGCATTCAGCGAACACACCGAGACCTTATTGATTTTGCCGCGTTTCCGTTCTTGAAAGACAGTTGGCAATACAACTTCTTCGCTGATCATACCGCCGCCAATCAGGCATACATCCACTTTGCCGTCCCAAGCCATATGAGTACCTCCTCAAGAGATTGTTGCGAAATTACCAAGATAGATTGCTTCGTCGTCGGCATGAGCCAACTTCTCGCGGTATATCTGGTCATTGTAGGCAACGCCAAGCAATCTCTCCCTGCCTCTGACCGTCTTCCGCCAAGAACGCGAGTCGGAGCAAATCACATCTGACTCAGGCAGTATTGTATCCGCCGCCCAAGAAGAATCAAACTCGCACTACACGAGGTCCCCACGATATTCGCACGAAGTGCCTTGCCAGCGCTGAATCCGCGTTGAGAAGTTGTCGATACTGAGGTGTCGGATCAACCCAGCTAATGACGGGGACAGTGTGTCCTCCAGGAGATAGTACGTGAGTCCATTCGGTTTCGGGAAGAAGAGAGACGCACCGCAGTTCATCAAGGTCACATCTTCAGCTATCCTCAGAGCCCGCCCAGGTCAGGTTGCCGTGCTTGAAGGCGACTTTGGCAATCCGACCAAAGGGGCCTATGTGCAATTCGCTGATTTACCAAGGATTGCGGCCAACTCGGACAACTGTCAATGGAAACGGAATCGCATCGAATGTGTCGTCCCGCTTGAGTTGCCGGACGAAACCACGCTAATCATATCGAATGGACGACAAGCCACACTGAGAATGCTTGTTCTCGCGCGTGAGCCATTCGTACTGGTAGACAAGACTTTGGCACCACATTTTGCAGAGCCAGCACCGCCGCAGCCCCTTCCCGACAGACCGCCCGGGGACAACACACTTGATATTCCGCACGAAAGCAACCGAATTGCTCACCCGGAGCGATCATCGGAAATGCCTCCCGGCACCCCGACCGCTGAAGGACAGGTGTCGCCTCAGGAACACTCTGAGGGCCTGCAGATGGCGCATAGCCGTTTCGATCTGCCGGAAGAGACTTCAATAGTTCCTCAAGCCAGTGAACGAATCAGTCACCTGATTGATGAACCTGACACTTTCGATCCAGATGTCGAGCGAGCAATGTACGGCGTGGCACTGCGTCTGACAGCCGTCGCAAGATACGACTCAGCTCTCTCAATGTTCACACGACTCTGCGAACTGAATCCGAAGAAGGAAGACTACCCGCGAGGCAAGGCAGGCGTGCTGCATCTTGCCGGAGACTTCGAAAAAGCACTCGACGTGTGCAAGCAAGCCGCCACATCACATCCGCCGGATCCCTTGACACTGACGCTAAAGGCCAATGCATTGCTGTGCCTTGGTCGAACAACGGAAGCCCTCGCCACTTCTGAGCAAGCCATAGCGCTGAGGGACGCGTGCTGCCCAGCGTGGAACACAAAGGGTGCCGCTCTAAGTCAAATGGGGTACTCCGAGAAGGCGGCTGATGCCTTCAAGCGAGCATGCCGAATAGACCCCAAATGCACGATGTCTTGGTACAACAGCAGCCTACTACTTGCTGAAATAGGAAACTATGACCAGGCACTCGCTGCCATTGGCAAAGCGCTACAGAGTGGATCCGACAACCCGAAGGTCTGGAACATGCGTGGTCTACTTCTCAAGGCATTGGGGAAGCAAAAGGAATCGATCGAAGCCTTCGATCACGCACTTGCTATCCAACCCGACTACTATCTTGCGCTGAAGAACAAGGCATATTCTCTCCGACGCTACGGACTGATACGAGAAGCTCTAGCAGCGTACGACCAGGCCATCGCTCTCAGGCCCTTTTCAACTCTAACTTGGATCAACAAGGGCAACGTGCTTGTCGATCTGGGTCACCATTTCGCTGCACTTGAAGCATACAGCCAAGCCACTGATACCAGTCCGAGCTGTCACTTTGCATTGAGGGAAAAGGCCAGAACGCTCCTGAGAATGCTGCAATTCAGGGAAGCGATAAAGATCTTCAACAAGTCCGAGAAGTTATCTCCTTCTGATTGGACTGTTCCGTATCTTCGAACAATCGCCCTATTTTCGCTGGATCGTCATCGACAAGCTGTGCAATCACTCAAGAGGGCCATCACCATCAACCCACGCTGCAAGCAAGCCGTTTTCAGCGACAATGAATTTGATGCTATTCGCGCACACGCTGATTTTCAGCAACTACTCTTCAACTAATTTGACCGTGTAGATAGTCATTCTGTCATTTCTCGCCTCCTCCGAAGAAGCCCATACGATTCAACCAGTCAGGGCGGGTGCATCACAAAAGAGTTGGAGAGGTACTGCGCGAAGAGCTAAGAAGATGTTACTCTCCAGGTAGGCGCCAAGAAGGGGATGGAAGTCCCACTGAAGAAGGAAGATGACAGTATGAGAAGTGTGGATGGAGCGAAAGACGTCGTGGCAATTGCCTATGGTTCAGCATGAACTTGAATCTGATTACCGAACAATCTCCCGAGAATCGAGTAGAGACACTGGATTACTACCATGCAGCAGAGCACATATGGTCGTGTGCAAACCGAAGGGGCATCAACTTGATTAGCATGTCCGCGGTCGGTAAAATCATCAAATTGGTGGATACTGAAACCTTGGAAGGAAATCTCAGATGATCATCGGCGTTCCCAAAGAAATCAAGCAGGACGAGTACAGAGTAGGCATTATTCCGGCAGGTGTTGAGGAGCTCACAAAGCGATCCCATACAGTCCTGATCGAAGCGTCAGCCGGCCTCGGTAGTGGAATTGATGACAGTGATTATGTAAAGGCTGGCGGGACCATTGTCAAGAGCGCAGAGGAAGTGTACGGTAAGGCCGATATGATCTACAAGGTCAAAGAGCCTATTCATCAGGAATATTCCCTCATGCGAAAAGGACAGATCGTCTTCACATACTTCCACTTCGCTGCTTCCCGTGAATTGACTGAGGCCGTAATCGATTCTGGGATCATCGCCATAGCATACGAGACAATCCGGACAGACGACGGGCGCCTGCCACTGCTCACGCCAATGAGCGAAGTCGCAGGCAAGATGTCCATCCAGGAGGGAGCCAAGTTTCTGGAGCGTCCCATGGAAGGACGCGGCATTCTCCTCGGCGGCGTTCCCGGTGTCGCACCTGCAAAGGTAACCGTCATAGGCGGCGGTGTGGTCGGAACTTGCGCTGCAAAGGTCGCTGCAGGACTCGGAGCACAAGTGACTATCCTCGATGTGAATGTTGACCGCCTTCGCTATCTCGATGACATAATGCCCGGCAATGTAATTCTTCTGATGTCCGACGCCATTAACATCCGTAGAACGGTTGCTGAGGCTGACTTGGTGGTAGGTGCAGTACTCCTCGAAGGTGCACGCGCTCCCGTTCTCGTAACACGTGACATGCTGAGAACGATGCAGCCGGGCTCTGTGCTCGTCGATGTCGCAGTAGACCAAGGCGGTTGCTGCGAAACAACGTGCCCGACGACTCACAGCAATCCCACCTTCATTGTCGAAGGAGTGGTACATTACTGTGTAGCCAATATGCCCGGCGCAGTGGGCAGAACGTCAACATATGCCCTTGCAAACGTGACCCTGCCGTATGCCGCCCAAATTGCAGACAACGGTTGGCAAGAAGCGGCCAAAATGAACAGAGCAATAGGCCGTGGTCTGAACGTCGTTGAAGGTAACGTAACAAACAAGGCAGTAGCCGAAGCTCACAGCTTGTCCTTCTCTGAAGCATTGTCTTGATCGGCCAAAGCTGAGCAATTGTAAAGCATCACCTGAAACAGCCGATCCTGACCTGAGGGTGTCATGGATCAACTGTCTGACTGCAACGATAGTCTGTTTAGCGATCAGTATCGCCAACTCGCGGATCCACTTCTTGCGGTGGCTGAATCAAACGTACCGTCCAGTCCCAGGCCCGGCGTACGTGAAAGGTTAGTGCGCTGCCTGTGGTTTGACCAAAGTCTCACAAGCGATGCACTCCGCCTCGAATCTGGACAAAGACTCCGTGTCTTGTCACCCGGCTGGTGGAACCTCGAAAAAGGACCAGATTTCCTGAAAGCCGCTATCCGGATAGGACGCAACGAGACAATCAATGGCGATATCGAAGTCCACGTAAGACTCTCCGACTGGTATGCTCACGGCCACGACAAGGACCCGTATTACGACTCCGTGGTACTCCACGTTTCCCTGTGGAATGATTGCGAAGAATCATTCCTCACGAATTCAAAAGGCAGTCAGGTACCAACACTCACTCTAGCTTCATTTCTAACCTCACCCGTTGATGAACTGGCTGAAAACGTAGATCCATCGGAATATCCGCAGCTAGCCGAAACAGAAGGCGGCCAATGTTGCCAGAAACTGAATGAAACGCCCAACGGCTATACGTGGTTAGGCCGTTTTCTTGGTCATGCGGGCGATCAGCGTATTCTCGCGAAGGCCGACAAGTTCAGAGCACGACTGAATGGTGGAACTCTCGATCAAATCCTCTTCGAAGGAATTGCCGAGACACTTGGTGCAAAGCAAAACAAAAGTCAAATGCTACAACTCGCGCGGCTTGCACCTTACTGCGACCTGGCCTCCGTTGCACAGCTACAGGAAGACGGTGCCATTCGACGTGTCGAGTCAGTGCTGTTTGCCATGTCAGGTATGCTCCCGACAGCTTCTGACATGTCCGAAGCTGATAGACATACTCAGTCGTACGTCAGTTCGCTAAATGAGGAATGGTCAAACCTGCAACATCGTTTCGCAAATAGCGCAATGAAACAGTCACAATGGCGGTTCGCTAGCACAAGACCTGTCAATTTTCCCACTCGCCGAATCGCAGCTCTTGCCGCCGTTGTTGTTTCCTCATCACACAGAGGTCTGTTACAAACCTTCATTGACATGCTCGGCACAGAAAGTGTTGATCGGGCTTCTACACTTCGCCGTCTCTGGACCTCTTGGTTAGCAAGCCTTCCCGGTAGTTACTGGACCACGCATTGCGTCTTCGGCAAGAAGCCCTTTCCCAAGCCAACGCGCCTCGTGGGGGTTCAGCGAGCGGGGGCGATCATAGTGGACGTTCTTGTGCCTTCTCTGCTGCTGCACGCGCGCAAGACAGATGATACATATCTTGAGCGAACGATCCACAGAGTATTTTGCACACACCCTCTTCTTCCGAAAACGAGTGTGACCCGGTTTATGGTGCAGCGCCTTTTCGGTGAACGCGGCGACACGTCAAAGGTCATAACTGGGGCACGACGACAACAAGGTCTTTATCAGCTCTTTCGCGACTGCTGTGAGAAGGGGGATCTTGCGTGCCGACGGTGCCTTCTCATCTCAGCTATGGAAAGCTCTGAAATGTAGATTCTCCAACTTGCCAGTATGCTCTGAAGGAGAGTCGATACAAGAAACTCAGGGTGACAGGATCTTCTTAAGGCATTTGATCGGAATGTTGGCAGTTGCCCAGACGTACAACCTCGATACGCTCCGCGTGTAATAGCGTATACGGGTACATATCTTGGGCTACTGGGATTGTCGTATTCAGACTGTCATTGGAGCTTCTCACATTACCATTACTAAGAAACATGCATAAACTGAATGGCATTCATTATACGTGGTTCTTGTGCCTTTCTGGAGGTGACAATCTTCCAAGGCAGTCCTCTATGGCTATCGATCCTCTTTTCATTACCGCGAATTCTCCCATCGTCAACTCCAAAGAAAGAGCGATGAGCTTGAAATACCACGAAATTCATGTATCGACCTTCTCAAGCAGAGTCGATACAGAAAACTGGGGGTGGCAAGTCGTCCTAGAAAAACCGGGACACAAAACTAGTTTTGCTGAACGGTTTCTCGCTGCTCAACATTGACCAGGACAAAACTAGTATTGTGTCCCGGCTTTTCCCCGGCAGCTATTTTGATTGAAAGGCTGATTCGCTTGAAATACCACGAAATTCATGTATCGACCTTCTGAAGCACAATCGCTTTGATTCCCCCGAACCAACTGCTATAATCCATATGCTGTATGCGTCGTGGATACGACGCTTTTTTGAATGTTTATAATAGCGTTTTCGCCATTTTCTCAGAGAGGATACTATGCAGCCAAGGCACGTAGCTGTGGTCGGAGCAACAGGCGCTGTCGGCCAAGAGATGATCAGTATTTTGGAGCAACGGGAATTTCCTCTTGCAAGTCTTAGACTCCTTGCCTCAAACCGGTCCGCGGGTAAGAAGCTCACATTCCGCGGTGAAGATATCGCCATCGAAGTACTCGATGATAATTCATTTGAGGGAATCGAGATCGGACTGTTCAGCGCAGGCGGTTCGATCAGCAAACGGTTTGCACCTGTTGCGGTGAAAGCCGGATGCGTGGTCGTAGACAACACCAGTGCATTCCGCATGGACCCCGATACGCCGCTGGTAGTCCCCGAAGTAAACCCTGAGGACATCAAGAAGCACAAGGGGATTATTGCAAACCCCAACTGCTCCACAATCCAGATGGTGGTGGCGTTGAAGCCTCTCCACGATGCAGCCACAGTCAGACGTGTCATTGTCGACACCTACCAAGCCGTTTCCGGTGCAGGGCTCAAGGCGATCGATGAAATGCTGAATGAAACCCGTGCTCTACTGGACGATGACTCCTTCGAGCGAACGATCTTTCCTCATCAGATAGCCTTCAATGCGTTGCCGCAAATCCCCCAGAGCGACGCGTTCCTGGACAACGGTTACACGAGTGAAGAACTGAAGATGGTGAACGAAACAAAGAAGATTCTGGGCGACGACTCCATTCGTGTCACAGCCACGACTGTCCGCGTGCCAGTTGTACGTGGCCATAGCGAATCAGTGACTGTCGAGCTTGAAAAGAAGCTCACAGCTGACGAGGCTCGCTCACTTCTCGCAAATGCTCCTGGCGTGGAGGTCATTGATGATCCGTCGAATCAGCTCTATCCTCTAGCCACGCAAGCCGCCGGACAAGACCCCACATATGTAGGGCGGATACGAGAGGATCTTTCACACGATACAGGCCTCTGCTTCTGGGTAGTGAGTGACAACCTCCGCAAGGGAGCAGCTCTAAACGCCGTCCAGATCGCCGAGCTTCTGTAGAGGACCTAGTTTATAGGGGGACGGCTTTATGAATTACTGGCCTTCCCCCTATTTCCTTTAAGTGTACTTATTGGCTCTTGCCCTCTCCATACTACTCTCGTGTGTTGCCAACATGCGGAACATCAAGCTTGTTATCGAATATGACGGTACCAATTATCATGGCTGGCAATCACAGCGTAACCCGCTCACGATCCAGGGGATTCTCGAACAAGCCATATCAAAGGTCACCCAAGAACCCATCACACTCTACGGTTCTGGACGTACTGACGCTGGCGTACATGCACAGGGCCAAGTGGCAAACTTCCACACACAAACCAACATTCCCGCCGCCAACCTGGTCCACGCCATAAATTCACACTTGCCACCTGACATTGCTATCAAGACCGCAACAGACGTGACGGACAGTTTTCATGCTCGCTACTCAGCCAAATCGAAAGTGTACCGTTATACCGTACTCAACGATGACACAGCTTCACCAATGGAAAGGCTCTATTCCTGGCACATCAGGCAGCACTTGGACCTTCAGGCAATACGTCAAGCCGCTTCGCATTTGATCGGGACACACGATTTCGCTGCCTTTCAGACAAAAGCCGACCGATCAAAAGACAGCACAAGAACTGTCTATTGTTTGCGCGTTCGAAGGAAGGGTCACAAGATCTATTTGGACATCGAAGCAAGTGGCTTTCTGTATAATATGGTCAGAGCTATCGTCGGCACCCTTGTGCTTGTAGGCAAAGGCTTCGCAAAGCCGGCAACTGTTCGACGCACGCTCAAGTCGCGCAAACGCTCAGAAGCCGGACCAACTGCTCCCCCTCAAGGACTCTGTCTTCAGCGTGTAAAGTATCGAAGTCCTTCTCTCAAGAGGAGCACGTAAGAAAGAGGGTTCCCCACCGAATTGGTGTCCTCAAGTCTCTCGCAACACCTTCGACGCAATCGTGACTAGACAGCATTGGATCCCGTACGACTTTAATCTGACAATGAAGACGACACTCGACACCTCAGGCATACACACCTCTGATGCGACCAGGCTGAGCAGCCGTTTCTCGATGCATATCTATCATAATCGTCAAATCAGCGCTCTGCAGGCTCACACGCTAAGTCTTGCTTCACCCATTATTTGCAGCGCAACGACGCACATCATAGTCTTACTCATGTTCGCTCGATTTGTCTCAGTGTGTACACCACATCCTCACTTCATCCGTAGATTTGACTTGACACGAGGGCCACTATATAATGAGTATTTGCTAGTGTGATTGTAGGCGCTGCGCTATTTGTGCGGTGTTCGCAATTGCTTACATGATCGAACCTTAATTGCAGAGGATAGCTCTCTTGCAGATTACAATCTCAGGTCACCACGTGAGCGTAAATGAGTCTATGCGGTCACGAGCTTATGAGGCCAGTCAGAAGCTGTTCAGATTCTTTGATGGAATAACGAACATTGCCGTCAAAATGGAGGTCGATTCGTCACAGTGTATAGCTGAGTTCACTGTGCTTGCTCGCCAGAGTGTTACGTTAACTTCTAAGGCCAAGGCGAGAGACATGCGCAAGGCTCTGGACGAGGCGACGGAGAAGATTGAGCGTCAACTGACAAAGCGCAAGGAGAAGCTTCACGATCACCGCGGTCACGGCGCCAAACGTCCCTCCACTTCCGACCAGGAATAGCTCGACTCAAGAGTTCAGGACTTCCCTATTCATGCGCGTCGAAAAAGTCGTCGTGTTGCACAATGAAACTGGTTTGCACGCCCGACCGGCAATGCTTCTGGCACAGTCAGCAGCTAGCTTCAAGTCGAGAGTCACAATCGCCAAAGGCGAGAAACGTGTTGATGCAAAGAGCATTATCTCTCTGCTCACACTCGGAGCCGCTGGAGGGACTGAACTCACGATCACTGCAGAAGGTGCTGACGCGGAGACAGCTATGCAGACGATCGCCAACATGATCACTGGTGATTTTGAATCTGACGATTGCCCAGACAAGAAGAAGATGCCAGACGGTCATTGATGTCGTTCTGCCGAAAGGACGTTCTCTCGTGGAAGTAAAGAGAGGTATCCCGGTATCACACGGTATCGCAATCGCCGAGGCCTTTGTCCTCGATAGCGAGGAAGCAGTAATTCCACGCCGCCAGATCAGGCCAGAAGAGACGGACCATGAAGTCCAACGGGTTCATGACGCTTGTGCTCAGGCCATCAAAGATACGCTCGAGGCCAAAAGTGTCGCTGCTAGGACAATTGACGAGGAATTTCTTGCGATTTTCGACTCTCACGTCACCATGCTGCAAGACAAGAGCCTTCGCGAAGACATCACTCGTATTATCGAAAACGAACAAGCAACAGCTGAATGGGCTGTGCAGCAGGTAATGCACAGGTTCATCAAGCTCTGGTCCACGAACGAGTTCCTCGCAGACCGCGTTGGTGACCTCTTTGATCTGCAAAAGAAGCTTCTCCGCAGTCTTCTTGGAAAGAAGCGTCAGGGTCTCAATGCACCGGCAGCTCGTTTCGTCCTGATCGCTCACAACCTGACTCCATCACAGACCGTTCACCTTGACCGCTCTAAGGTCATTGGATTCGCCACCGATACTGGTGGGCGCACATCTCACACGGCTCTGCTTGCCCGCGCTCTTGGAATTCCCGCTGTCGTTGGCGCAGGCGACATAACTGCAGAAGTCAATATAGGCGATACGGTCATCGTCGACGGAACTAGCGGCGTTATTGTCTGCCGCCCAGATACTGACACACTTACAAGCTACGAGACACGCGTACGTAACATGCGAGTCCGACAAGCTAAGCTCTCACTCGAACTGAAGGATGTCCCCCCAGAGACCCAAGACGGCTACCGCGTGGAACTCTTCGCCAACATAGAGTTCCCGGAGGAGATACCGGCGGCCATCGAGCACGGAGCTGAGGGTGTCGGTCTCTACCGAACCGAATACCTATACGTTCAGAAGGGGCACATGCCCACAGAGGCAGAGCATTTCCAGGAGTACAAGAAGGCTGCCGAGCTCTTGGCACCTCGACCTCTTACTATTCGCACATTGGACATGGGGGGCGACAAGCTTCTGGAGGAGACAGGCGGAACAAGAGAGAGCAACCCGTCCCTCGGCTGTCGTTCGATTCGTTTCTGTTTTGAACGAGAGGATATATTCCGCACACAACTGCGTGCGATTATGAGAGCAAGTGCGTTCGGGAACGTTCGAGTACTTTTTCCCATGATCTCCAATGCAGCCGAATTGCGCAAGGCTCACTCCATACTGAATGAAGTAATGGATACGCTCAAAAACGAACGCATTTCATTCGATCCAAATGTACGCGTAGGCATAATGGTTGAAGTACCAAGTGCTGCTTGGATTGCCGATATTCTGGCAAAGGATACGGACTTTTTCAGTTTGGGAACTAACGACTTAGTACAATATTCCATGGCGGTGGACCGTGGCAACGAACGCGTTGCAAACCTATATCAACCGGCCCATCCAGCTATCCTCCGACTCCTGCAGCATGTTATTGATACAGGACGGCGCACGCGTGTGCGCGTCGGCATGTGCGGAGAAATGTCTGGTGAGTTGTCATATACCATCTTACTCCTAGGTCTCGGACTGAAGGAGTTTTCGGTCTCCCCAGCCGTTCTGCCGGAGGTGAAAGAGATTATTCGCCAGGTAACGATGAGCGATGCACGAACCATCGCCAGGCAAGCACTTGCATTTGAGCAGGTAGAGGACACAATCAAATTCCTGAGCGAGAAGACAAGAGAGATTCTGCCCGACTTTGCCTAACCGAGTCTGGTAGCACTGTAAATCGGTACCGTTATCGTGTCTCTATGAGAAAGTCTGATAGCCTTCGCTTCCTTTCTCACCACGATATGATGCGGACGTGTGAGCGTGTACTACGTCGAACCGGTTTGCCACTGAGCATGTCTGAAGGTTTTAACCCTCACCCACGCTATTCCCTGCTCTGGCCAACGTCTGTAGGAATGACTTCTGCCAAAGACTATATGGAATTTGAACTGAAAGAGGCAATCCCGACAGAACTCGTCCTCCAGAGGTTAACCTGTACATCACCACCCGGACTCTGTCCACTCAAAGCCGACCTTTTGCAAACACTGAAACCGACACCCGTCGAGTCAGTGGAATACGTCCTCGTCCCTCCTGTCAATACGAAAATAGACACCTCACGCTTAGAGGAAATACTGAGCCGAGACGAGTGGCTCGTATTGAGACAGAAGAAATCGGCCAGAAAAAAGTGTTCGGTTTCTAGGACTATCAATATACGTGACTACGTCTTGTCTCTGCTGGCAGAATTAGATCGCATTTATGTTCATATCAAAATTACCAGTCAAGGCACGGCACGGCCTTTCGAAATCATTCAGATATTCGGATTCACGGAACAGGAAGTTAAGCTATGGAAAGTAATCAGAAAAGAAGTTCATTTAGCGACGGTATCATAGACCACGTACCAACCAAACCAAAGGAGCGGGATCGCTCAAACCAGATCGCCAGTCAAGATTCGATGGAAGCCCAACAACGCCCCCCGTCCCCTTCCGACATCGACAAGCAGAAAGCTCCCCAGGACGTGGACAACGCTCAGCACCCTTTGCGAGACGAACCCGCAAAACCAGCATCTTCTCGTCCACAGAAACGCGGTCCACGCACAAGTAAGAAATCCGCTGCAAAGACTCAAGGCACCGACGGCAAAGACAATACGTCAAGACAAAAGAAGCCTGGCCGCCGTGCGTCTTCTGATAGCGCCTCGAGAAAAAGGACACACAAATCAACAAAGCAAGAACGCTCCAGGAGTCGCAAGGCCCCTGCCCATCCAGCAAAGCAAATGTTGATAAACGTAATTGAACCAGAAGAAGGGCGTATCGCGATTCTGGAAAACGGTACTCTCGAAGAACTCTACGTTGAACGCAGTTCGAGTGATCGCACCGTAGGCAACATATACAAGGGTAAAGTCACGAACGTAGAGCCAGGAATTCAAGCAGCCTTCATTGATATTGGTCTAAGCAGAAACGGTTTCCTGCACATTTCCGATGTCGTCTCTGACGAAAATGACGAACATACTGACGACAGTAAAGCGTCTGACCAACAGGAGACTCCTGCAGGCAAGCGCCGTAGAAGGCCCAAGCATCCTATCCAGCGACTGCTTCGCAGGGGAGACGAGATTCTGGTGCAAATCACCCGCGCCGGCATCGGGACCAAAGGCCCAAGCCTCACAATGCACATCAGTCTACCTGGCCGCTATCTTGTCCTTGTTCCACAAGACCGTCACTTTGGCGTATCACGAAAGATTCTTGATGACAAGCAACGTGACAGACTCAGAAACATCCTGGATGGGCTTGCCAAGAAGTGTCCGTACGGAATCATTGCACGCACCGCTGGCTCGGGTGCTTCCAAAAGAGAGCTTGCCCGTGACCTCACCTATCTCACGAGACTCTGGAAAGACATCGAGAAACGTTCGCTAAAATCCTCGCCCCCTGCAGTTCTCTATACAGAAAGCGACCTCGTGATCCGCTGCCTGCGAGATGTGCTTACCTCCGACACTGATCAAATAGTCATCGACTCCGAAGAGGAATCCAAGAAGGTTCGGGATTTCCTCCGACGATTTTCTCGCGCATCACAGGAGCGCCTTAAGGTCTACAAAGGACACACTCCGCTCTTCCATAAGTACGGCCTGGAGCCCAAAATAAATCAAATTCATCAAGCCAAGCTGGCTCTCAGCCAAGGTGGTTCGATCGTCATCCAACAGACTGAGGCAATGGTTGCAATCGACGTCAATTCCGGTCGCTTCGTAGAGGAACATGATCCGGAAGAAACGGCATTCAAGACTAATCTGGAAGCCGCTCCTGAAATCGCCCGGCAACTTCGCCTTCGGGATCTCGGCGGCGTTATCGTGATCGACTTCATTGACATGTACCAAGAACATCACAAGCGCGAAATCGAGCGGACCCTTAGCCAGGCGATGAAGCGAGATCGAGCCCGAGCCACGATACTTCGAATGTCGCGCTTTTGCCTAGTCGAAATGACACGACAGCGCGTGCGAACGAGTCTCGAACGCACCTCGTACGAGACGTGTACAACGTGCAACGGACGGGGTATCGTAAAAAGCTCAGAAAGCGTCGGAATCGCAGCAATCCGCCAGATACGCCTCGCTCTCAATCGGCCTAAGGTCAATCAAGTCGAAGCTCACGTACATCCAGATGTCGCCTGGTATCTCCAGAACAAGAGACGGCAGGATCTGTCACAACTTGAAATGGAGACACAGCATACCATAGTCATCCATGCAGACTATACCAAGGGACTCGAGACGTCCGAAGTTGTGTGCTACCTTGACGACGGGAAGAAAATGCGGTTATAATATTTATTTGCAATAAGACCTCGGATTTGAGGTGCAGTTGGTTACGATACGACGGAGAATTCCAATGCCATATGCTGTGATTGAACAGGGCGGAAAGCAATATAGAGTCCAAGAAGGCGACATCATCAAAGTCGACCTGGTGGACGCGGAACCTGGCACGGAGCTTCAGTTTGAACGCGTCCTTGCATATCATGACGGGTCGACACTCAAGATCGGAACTCCGGTTCTTGACGATGTAGGAGTTGCCGGCACGATCACGGCTGAGACCAAAGGTCCCAAGGTCGTGGCGTACAAATTCAAGAGACGCAAGACCTACCGCCGCACAGTAGGGCATAGACAGAAATTACTCAATGTAAAGATTACGAAACTGGGCTGATAGCCCCGGAGGTTCTGTAAGATGGCGCATAAGAAAGGACAGGGTTCCTCTCGCAACGGTCGCGACTCAAATGCTCAGCACCGAGGTGTCAAGGCATATGCGGGAGAGTCCGTCAAACCAGGAAGTATCATCATACGACAGTGCGGCACAAAGTTTAAACCCGGAACAAACGTCGGTCTTGGCCGCGACTACACACTCTTCGCAAAGGCAGCAGGCAAGGTTGAGTTCGGCTCTGGCCGCAGAGTCAACGTAATTGCAGCCGAATAGACATCACATCACTCATGTTCATTGATGAAGCCGTCATACACGTCAAGGGCGGTAAAGGTGGCAACGGCTGTTTGAGTTTTCGCCGTGAGAAGTACGTTGCGCGTGGCGGCCCTGACGGCGGCGACGGTGGAACTGGTGGGAATGTCGTCTTCGTTGCTGACCACTCAGTCCAAACACTCCTCGATTTTCAGTATCGTTCCCACTACTCAGGTGGCAACGGAGGTCACGGCTCCGGCAAGAACATGACTGGGCGTGACGGTGAAACTGTTCGAGTTCACGTACCATGCGGGACGATACTCTCCGACCTAAAGACCAGTATCGTACTGGCAGACCTGACTGAGTCAGGAGCGGAGTTTGTCGCGGTTCGCGGTGGAAGGGGCGGACGAGGCAACAAGTCCTTTGCCACTGCTACAAACCGCGTGCCCCGTGAATGTACTCCTGGCCAAGAAGGTGAACAGCTTGATCTGAAGCTTCAACTGAAGCTGATCGCCGATATCGGCTTGGTAGGTTTTCCGAATGCCGGAAAATCCACTCTACTCTCGGTGATCTCAGCAGCCCGTCCCAAGATAGCCAACTACCCATTCACAACTCTTGAACCCTATCTGGGGATTGTCGAACTGCCGGGCGAGCGAAGATTTGTAATAGCCGATATACCCGGCCTTATCGAGGGAGCACACCAGGGAACAGGTCTTGGGGATCGCTTTCTTAGACATATTGAGCGCACCCGCGTCCTGCTCTATGTGCTGGACGGCTCTGCTCAAGACGGCAAGGACCCTGTTGATGCGCAACGTATTTTGGAGAACGAATTAAGCGCGTACAGCCCTGAGCTTACCGACCGTCCCTTTGCCGTTGCTGTCAACAAGATGGACCTGCCAGACGCTGAACACGGGCTGCGGTCAGTTCAGAATGAAATCAAGGCTCCCGTGTTCGCCATTTCTGGTCTCCGTCGAGAAGGGCTACGTCACCTCCTCGAGGGTCTGTGGAAGATGCTACCGTCAAACCAAACGCGAGAAGAATAGCACACATATGGACATTCCGACTATCTCTGCACAACATATAGACATCTACTACTTTCAGAAAGGCCCCTTGATCAATCCTTCACTTAGGCCCCAAACTTGAAGCTGCACCCACAGCATGGTATAAAATTAAGAATTCATGCATAACGTTGAAACCGAGGAGTTGCGTATGCCATTTGACTGCATAGTGCTTGTGAAACAGGTGCCGGACACCAAGAGGATTACCGGCAAAGCGATGAAAGAAGACGGCACAGTCAATCGCTCTGCCTTGCCCGCCATATTCAATCCGGAAGATCTGAACGCATTGGAAATGGCCCTAAGCATCCGAGATAGCTACGGCGGGCGGGTCACCGTGCTCACAATGGGCCCACCTCCTGCCGCCCAAGTGTTGCGTGAAGCCCTCTATCGCGGAGCCGACGAGGTCGCGCTTGTTACAGACAGAGCCTTCGCTGTGGCAGATACTTTTGCCACGTCCTATACGCTGGCCAAAGCAATCGATAAGTGCGGACACTATGACATTATCTTGTGCGGACGGCAAGCAATCGACGGCGACACGGCCCAAGTGGGGCCGCAAGTCGCTGGTCGTTTGAATATACCTCAGATCACATACGTTGAAAGCCTCGAACTTTCCCCGACAGCCATCACGGTTTGTCGTGAGATCGAAGGCGGCGATGAGAAAGTCAAATGCCCTCTTCCGGCCCTGATCACAGTGGTTGATTCAGCAAACGATCCCAGGCCTCCGCGAGTCAAGCGACTGATGCAGTTCAAGAAGGCCAAGACACCTACAGAGATCGGACGGTCAATGGGCATGATGACACCCAATGATTGGTCAGAGAACGCAGAGTGGCAACAGGCTGTCAAAAGCGCCGATGCCAGAGGGCTTCTCATCCCAGAATGGGGAGCATCTCAGATCGATGCCGATGTCACACAATGTGGATTCACTGGTTCACCTACACGTGTAGTTAATGTCGACAGTGTCACACTGACGGCTACTGAACACAAAACAGTCGACCCAACTGAAGCGGGTCTTCGTTCGTTACTGGCTGAATTGGCAACGAAACATACTCTCGACTGATATCAGTATCCGCAATTGTATTTCAAGTTACTTGTCTTCACACCCAAGAGGGATCGCATAATGGCAGACGCTTCTGAAGTTTGGGTTTACGCCGAACAACACAACGGAAAACTACACGATGTCAGCCTCGAGCTTGTCTCCCGCGGACGTGGTCTTGCAGATGATCTCGGAACACAATTGTCAGCTGTTCTGCTGGGCTCAGATGTCACCCCATTGGCACAAAGGCTTATCGCTCAAGGCTGCCAAAAGGTATACGTTGCCAATGACTCCGCTCTGCAAACGTACACAACGCTCCCATACACTCGCACCATCGTTTCGCTCGCGGAGAAACATAAGCCACAGATTATCCTGTTTGGCGCTTCACACCTTGGTCGTGACCTCGCGCCCAGGGTCGCGTCTCAACTGAAGACTGGCCTCACGGCAGACTGCACAGACCTCAGGATCGGCTCGTATGTCGATCCCAAAACGAAGGAGGAGAAACACAACCTCCTCCAACAGATCCGCCCGGCATTCGGCGGAAACATCATTGCCACCATCGTTTCGCCCAATCACCGGCCACAGATGGCGACCGTTCGTGAAGGCGTTATGAAACTGTCAGAGCCTGACTCGACCCGCAAAGGCGAAATCATTTCCGTTCCTGTCGATTTGGACGGTACAGACATGATTCTGGAGATTATCGAGCAACACACCACGCCAAAGACAGTGGACCTCAAGGGAGCCAGAATCATCGTAGCTGGTGGATTCGGTGTCGGAAGCAAAGACACGTTTGAGCTGGTCCGTCAGCTGGCTGGGACGCTGGGGGGAGAGGTTGGTGCCTCGCGCGCGGCCGTCGATGCTGGTTTCATATCCCGTGATCACCAAGTGGGACAAACAGGAACAACGGTACGGCCGAAGCTCTACATCGCCTGCGGAATATCCGGAGCAATCCAGCATCAAGCTGGTATGGCAGAGTCCGGAACAATCGTTGCCATAAACAGCGACCCTCAGGCTCCGATCTTCAGCGTCGCGCATTACGGCATCGTAGGCGACCTCAACGAGGTCATACCCACGCTTATCAAAGCCTACAAGAGCAAGTAGGAGGACTTCCGTGCCCAATTTCTTTGAAGACAACCAGGACATCAGATTCCATTTGGAACATCTAGATCTGCGCGAAATCGTAAATCTCCGAGAAGACAACTTCGAGCAACATGACACTTACCCCTATGCTCCAGAAAACTACGAAGACGCCATCGATAACTACAGTAAGACTCTCGAAGTCACAGGTGACATCGCCGGCAACTTCATTGATCCACGTGCAACGGATGTCGATGAGATTGGAGCTAGTATCGAAGATGGAATCGTTTCCTATCCTCCTCCCATGAAGGAGTGTATGGATCGCCTGGCAGCGGCCGACTTGATGGGGCTGACGCTTCCCCGTGCCTACGACGGACTCAACATGCCTACCATTGTCTACACAATGGCGATTGAGATAGTCTCTCGCGCTGACGCTGCTCTGATGACCGTCTTCGGCCTCCAGGACATCGCCGAGACTATCAACGATTTTGGAAGTGACGAACAAAAGCAGCAGTATTTGCCGCTCTTTTCCTCCGGTCAAGTCACAGGGGCAATGGTACTGACAGAACCGGACGCAGGATCCGATCTACAAGCCGTTCGTTTAACTGCCACAGAAGCAGAGGACGGCACGTGGCGTCTAAACGGTGTCAAGCGCTTCATAACCAATGGATGTGCTGACGTGCTCCTCGTTCTTGCTCGATCAGAAGAGGGTAGCGTGGACGGTCGTGGTCTTAGCATGTTCATTGCGGAGAAAGGCCCCGCCGTCCACATTCGACGAATCGAGGACAAACTAGGCATCCACGGGTCGCCGACCTGTGAGATGCAATTTAAGAATACTGTTGCATATCTTGTTGGCAAACGGCGTCGTGGTCTGACACGTTACGTTATGTCATTGATGAACGGTGCTCGACTTGGGATTGCAGCTCAGGCTTTGGGCATTGCAGAAGCAGCATATCGCGAAGCTCTGCTCTATGCCCGCGACCGCGTCCAATTCGGGAAACCGATTCTTGACTTCCCAGCCGTCTACGAGATGATCGCGGATATGCGTATGGCCATCGAAGCTGGCAGGGCTCTCACGTATGATACGGCAACCGTTGTTGACATGGAAAAGGAGTTGGCCAGTCAACTCGCCGAAATGAATCGAGGTGACGACACCTACCGCGAAATAGCCCTACGCCAGAAGCAATTTGCCAACGAGGCAAAAGCTCTTACGCCAATGTGCAAGTACTACGACACCGAATTGGCCAATCGGGTAGCAAGCGATGCGATCCAGGTGCACGGCGGATGTGGGTACATGCGAGACTTCAAAGTTGAACGCTACTTCAGAGATGCTCGTATTACGAATATCTATGAAGGAACAACGCAACTTCAAGTCGTCGCGGCGATAGGCGGCGTAATGTCGGGAGCCCTGAGCAAGCGGCTTGAGGACGCCAAAGGCCAAACCTATGATGGTGACCTTGCCATATTGGCGGAAAAGGCTTCTGACGCACTCGACAATCTCAATAAGGCCGTTACGTTCATGAAAGAACAGGATGAAGAGTATCGAGACTATTACGCACGAAAACTCGTGGACATGGCAATCGACATTCACATTGCATATCTGTTCCTTCGTGATGCCAAACATTCCGACAACAAGAAGCTCATGGCCAAGAGGTTCATTCTGGGCATGATGCCGCGTTCCGAGATGAATCTGCTTTACGTGACCAGCGGTGATACGACAACAATGGAGAACCGCGACTCACTGATATAGGGCATACTGTATCCAGCAGTGAGCGTGCCAGCAGGCTCAAAAGAGCACTTGCAACAGACCATCAATATGAGTAACGGGGAAGCCTTTGACTCGAAGGGTTTCCCCAGCTTCTTCTTGTCTTGTCGAAGGATTTGATTATGCGCAGACGATTTCGCGAACACCACACGCGACACTTCACAGATTTGACAGGAATCTGGGATTTTGCTTTCCTTGGCAATATCGAACCTGATGAGGTAGATGTCACCACAATCCGGTTCGACGAGCAGATGTCCGTCCCAGGTTGTTTCGACGCCACACCCAGATATGCCGGCAAGAGAGGTCTCGTAGCATATCGCACCGACATCACGCTGACTGACAAAACCCGCCATCGTCTCTTCATTGATGGCCTTCATCACTGGGGCCGCGTATTCCTCAACGGAAAACATCTCTGCGATCATTCAAACGGGTTCACGAGGTTCTCAGCTGACATTGCCGGCCATCAACCAGGTAAAGCTGCGCTGGTCATTCTTGTAGACAATCGATTCAACTACGATCGCTCCCCCCTGCACCTCGACTACTACGACTGGTACCACTTCGGCGGTATATCCCGAGGCGTCGAACTCCACAGGCTGGGGGAGATTTGGATCGACGCGTTGACCGTGACTACTAAAGACATAGCTTCCCGCCAAGTCACTATCCGTATCCAGTATGCTTCCGACAAGATAATCGGAGAACATGCTTTTCGGATTGTATGTGACAATAATGAGATCGTCAGCGAAACGCTAAAATCTAATGAGACTTCCGGCGAAATCGAAAGAACATGCGAGCTGCAGGATGCAGAGCTCTGGTCCCCTAACGAGCCCAATCTCCACATGCTTCGCGTCCAACTTGCTGATGACGACATGTGTGCACGAATAGGAATCCGACAGGTTCGAACTGAGGGGCAAGACATTCTGATCAACAACGTTCCCATCCGATTAATGGGCTTCTGCCGCCACGAAGCGCATCCACAATTCGGTCACACACAACCCGAACAACTCCTGATCAGTGATGTCCAGCAATTGAAGGATATCGGCTGCAATTTCGTACGGGGCAGCCATTATCCCCAAGACCCTATGTTCCTCGACCTATGCGACGAAGCCGGCATTTGCGTCTGGTGTGAATCCAACGCGTGGGGAAACGTCTCAGAACAAATCACCGACTCCCATTTCATCGACGCTCAGTTAACTGATATCAGAGAGATGATTTCTGCTTCAATCAACCATCCATCAGTTATGATGTGGGGTGTTCTCAATGAAGGGGAAAGCAAGACTCTCGAATGTAAACCGGCATACGACAAGCTGCTCAAGCTAATTCGCGAACTCGACCCAACACGTCCCGTTACATATGCCAGCATGTATCCTTTCGATGATGTCTGCTTCGATCTCGCCAATATCATTTCCATAAACTGCTATCCCGGTTGGTATTTCGACAGTATCGAAGAGATTCCACAGTACCTTGACAAGGTTGTATCCCATCTTGACTCTGTCGGACAAGGCGAGAAACCACTTATCATCTCCGAAATCGGCGCTGGTGCCGTTCCCGGTTGGAGCGACTGGAACGAAGCGCGTTGGACAGAACAGTATCAGGCCAGATTGCTTGAGGTCACAATCCGCCATATTCTGTTGGACAACAACCGTATCAACGGACTGAGCATATGGCAGTTTTGCGACCTACGAACATCCGAGACAGCTAGAAGAGCGCTGGGGCGACCTCGCGGCTTCAATAACAAGGGCGTCGTCGATGAGTATCGACGGCCAAAGCTGGCATACGATGTTGTGAAGAGACTATTCCGTCAAGCAAGGACGGATTCACACTGAAAGGCCCCCGTCCCTGATGAAAACAGTTGTGCAAGTCGTCGGCAATCACGAGACAGTTCGCTTTGCTGCAACGGAGTTTTCGCGATACATGCGACGGGCAACTGGTAAGCCAATGTGGTCAGCTCGAGCTACGAGTCCCCGCTCTGTCACTTTCACAATCGGTATCTGCGAAGACGTCGGGGTTCCCCGACCTCAGAGCGTCACGCCAGATGACGACTGGATTTGCATTGAGCCAAGGGACCGAGGTTATGTCCTGACCGGCAGCAATCCGCGTAGCGTTCTTTATGCGGTTTATCGGTACTTGCGCGAACTTGGATTTCGTTGGATCCGCCCCGGACGTCGAGGCGAAATTATTCCACGATTGATGAGAGCCACAAAACGTGGTATCAGCGTAGACGAACGTCCCTCATATCGCTACAGAACGGTTTGTATCGAAGGTTCCCCATCGTATGAGCACGTTAGGGACATGATAGACTGGCAGACAAAACACGGAATGAATGGTTATTTCCTTCAATTCGACTATGGCCATTTCTTCTGGAGAAGCTGGTATGAACACAGAACCAATTCCTACTGGAAATCAGAGCGTTGCGACCTGCGAAGGTCAAAGGAAATAGCTGCCAAGGTCGAACGCGAGATCAAGAAGCGCGGTCTCCGCTTTGAACGTGTTGGACATGGTTGGACATGCGCCGCTATTGGAGTCCCAGGTGAAGGATGGGTGAAGCATGACAAGCCTCTCGCCCCTGGAAAACGCAAATTGCTCGCCAAGGTCAAGGGCAAGCGCGAGCTTTTCGGCGGCATAGCTGCAAACACGAATCTCTGCTATTCCAATCCCGATGCACGCAAAGCGTTGACCGACAGCATCGTGGATTACGCTAAAGCTCATCCAAAGGTGGATGTCCTTCACTTCTGGCTCGCGGATGGCCTCAACAACAGTTGCGAATGTGACGACTGCAAGAAAGGTAGGCCTGCTGACTTCTACGTCAGAATGCTCAATGAGCTTGACGAAATGCTCTCGTCTGCCAGGTTGAGCACGAAAATCGTATTTCTCATCTATTTGGACCTTCTTTGGCCTCCAAAGCGGGAACGTATCAAGAATCCAGATCGGTTTCTGTTGATGTTCGCCCCCATTACGCGATCTTATCTCGAACCATTTGCAGCCTCTCAAGTTACTCAAGTCAGAATGAAACCCTATGAACGAAACAATCTCAGATTCCCAACTGGGGCGATAGAAAACTTGGCTCACCTCCAGGGATGGCAGAAGATTTTTGAGGGTGATGGGTTCGATTTCGACTATCATAATATCTGGGCTTGCTACTACGATCCAAATCAAGTCACCGTCGCAAAGGTTCTGCACAAAGATATCCAAGGGCTCAAGTCTCTCGGACTGGCAGGGTTAAATAGCTGTCAGAATCAGCGCTGCTTTTTTCCGCATTCTCTCATAATGGACGTAATGGCAAGAACATTGTGGAACCGAAGGGCCACGTTCAAGGAGATCGCGGAAGCTTCATTCGCAGATTCTTTTGGAAACGATGCTCAGGTAGTATTCACCTTCTTCAAGAAGATGTCCGAGCTGTGGAAACCCCTCTTCAAACCCGCACTTGCCCCTAACCGAGATAAGAATGACCTCGAGAAAGGACAGAGAAATCTGCCGAAAATGGAAACACTCGTCAAGTCACTGAGGTCGACGGTTCAAAGCAATCTCGGCAATACTTCCGGCGCCGTCAAGTGGTCGTGGCGCTATCTTAAGGAATACATCGATCTTCTCGATCTACTTTTGCCAGCCTTTGACGCTTATCTCCATCGCAGTCCAGACTGTCGTCAGAAGTTTGAAGCAGCATTTGATCACTTGTGGCGCAAGGAACAGCTGCTACATCCAGTACTTGACGTATCGACCTTCACGATTGTCTTGAACTGGCGGATACAGGAGCTGGAAGGGACAATCAGCAAGGAGAGACTCACCCTTTTGGGGTGAGAGAAACGTCGCCCAACGTTTTTCTCACGGGACTCGCAGAGTAGTTTCCTATCTTTCCTTTTCCTCTGGCTGCCCGGGAACGAAGCGCGGATCGGATCTGACGCTCTCGAGTTTGTCGATGTGCACGTTGTCAACACGCTGAAGGTTGCCATACAGGAAGTTGACGTAGTGGCTCCGATGCACCCATTGGCTGGCGGCTTCGCGGTCTTTCGAACTCAAGAGAGGTTTGACATTCTTCCAGTTATTACCATTGCTCGCGACCATTCCATCGCAAATCAGCCCCAAGGTTTCTGACTCTCGGATGTTCGCAGTCTTCAACTGAAATGAAACCGCTTCCTCACTCCAAGTGTAGCTGCACACGCTCAATGAAGAATGAGATAGATTCTGCCAATCGAACTCTTGTCCGTCCAACGGATCCACTGGACAGACAAATAGCGCCGGATTCGGGTCCTGCATTGACCGATACAGGCATTCGAATGGTGACATATTTCCCGGCCCTACTCCGCCTCCATACGGTAGATACTTCTCGTCGATTGCATATTGTGTTAGAGCCATCCCGATCTGCCTGAGATTATTCCGACATTTGACGTCCTCAGCCCACTCCCTTCCCTTAAGAAGAACAGGTGTCAAGACGCCAGCCAGAACGACTATCACAAGGATAACCACGATCAGCTCCACCAATGTGAAACCGTACGTCATCAGCCGAGATAAACGACGTTTGTGGTTGGATCCCATTATGCTTACCCTCCGAAACCAGAGCAGTTCTGATCGTCTTAGAAAATTGAAAACCCTACATCAATGAAACGGATTATAACTCTCGTGCTTCACAACTGTCAAAGACTAGTTCGAGACGGTGGTACTATAGCGGCAAAACACATACAAACCAGGAGTGATGCGATCATTGAAGAAATCATAAGGAGACGCTCCTTCCGGCCAGCGGCTGGTCAATCCAGAAGGAGCGTCAATCTCACTTACACATGGTCTTGAAACAGACACTCAGTCACTATCATTCTTCTTTGCCAGAGCCTGATAACCCAAGTGCTGAGACAGGCAATCAAGCAACACTATGGCCGTATAGGCTTCGGCAACAGGCCATACACGAGGAACAATAGTCGGATCACGTCGTGTAACTGCAGCTAGCTGAGCACTCTCTTTTGTCACCTTGTCAACTGTTTCCTGTGGTTTGGCAACGGTTGGCGTACCTTTAACCGTCAACCGAGCAACAACCGGTTGACCGGTTGTCAGTCCTCCGGTAATACCGCCAGCGTGGTTGGAGCGGAACTTGACTTCACCATTCTCTGCGTACATCTGATCGTTGAACTCGGATCCGGTCATGTCTTTCGCTGCATAGCCGTCACCTATCTCTACAGCCTTTACGGCACCGATTCCGACCATTCTGCCGAGTTCTGCATCGAGCTTCCGGAAACATGGCTCACCCAAACCTGCAGGCACACCGGTCGCAACAACTTCGACCACGCCACCGCTGGAATCACCGTTCTCAGTGATCTCTATGATCTTCTGGAACATCTTGTCCGCTGTTTCCAAGTGAGGGCAATTCAACTTCGAATGAACACCATACTCCTTGCGAATCGCATCATCATCGATATCTTTCAATTTCTTAGTGATTTCGGGCACTTGCTTCTCGAACTCAGCCAGGACCGCCATCTTCTCAAGGAATCTCATGCCTGGCTTGATCTTTCCAGAGCCGAAAATAGCCTGGTATATCGCATCGTTCTTACGTCTCATTTCCTTGTATGCTTCAACTCTTGGACGGACTTCTTCGATAGGCAAGTCCGGCATCCTAATCCCGGCTGCTTCTTTAACGAACGAAATGACTTCAATACCATGTTGCTTAAGTACACGTTTCGCTACTGCACCTGCAGCTACTATGGTAGATGTGTACCTTCCACTGAAGAAGCCCGCGCCAATAGCATCGTCCCACATACCGTATTTCTGATAGGAAGCGTATGAAGCATGGCCGGGTCTTGGTGTTCGGTTCGTGGTCCGGTACTGTTCAATATGCTCAAAATGGCGATCAAGATTGGGAATCAGAACAACAAAACCAGTACCATTGGTGTAGCCTTCATTCTCGACACCGATCATGGTATTGGCCACATTCACACCGCTGTAGATGATCGGAATATCGGGCTCACGGCGCGGAGAAGTCAGCTCTCCTTGCCCCGGCTTTCTCAGAAGCAACTCCCGATAGATTTCCTCTTCATTGATGCACAAACCCGGAGGAACACCCTGCAAATGAAT
>Ga0180433_10002270_pt1 | contig 29967 bp, 24 predicted proteins | sample SS_ome_8_FD_132980 | JGI IMG/M metagenome (GOLD analysis project Ga0180433, IMG submission 132980) | Hypersaline lake sediment archaeal communities from the Salton Sea, California, USA - SS_1_D_1 metaG | ecosystem: Environmental > Aquatic > Non-marine Saline and Alkaline > Hypersaline >... | reverse complement strand
CACCAGTGGTGGGTGTGTTGAATCCTGTGAGGATATGGATTCGATCTGTGAGACCATACAGATACTTCGAAAGAAGTACCCACACCTTCCGATTTGTGGTTCATTGGGGCACCTTACGGACAGCCTAGCTCAGAGACTTCGCCAGGCTGGCATGTCCGGGTTCAACCACAATCTGGAATGTAGTGGGAGGTTTTTTCCCGAGATTTGTACGACACATACGTATGCGGACAGAGTCAATACTGTCCGTATGGCAAAGGCCGCTGGTTTCAGGGTGTGTTCTGGAGGCATCTTCGGCATGGGAGAATCCTGGGAAGATCGCGTCGATCTTGCATTTGCTCTACGTGAGCTGGATGTGGATTCTGTGCCGCTCAATTTCCTTAGTCCGATCACCGGCACCCCGTTGGCTGATACAAAGCAATTGACAGCTATTGATGTGCTAAAAATCATCTCTCTCTACCGGTTTGTCATGCCAAGAAAAGAAATTAAGGTGTGCGGCGGCCGGGAGGGGCACCTGCGCGATCTCCAAAGCTGGATGTTCTTCGCTGGCGCCAGTGCCACCATGGCGGGCAACTATCTCACCACAAAGGGCCGTGCTGCCGAGGATGACCTTCGGATGATCGAAGACCTTGGCTTGACGGTGAAAAGGGCCTTGCAGTGAAAACCTGCTTTGTGACCGGCGGTTCTCGTGGCTTGGGACGCGAGATCGTTCTTGCCTTCGGCCGTGCAGGCTATTCTGTTGCTTTCTGCTACAAAGAGGATCACACAGCAGCGGAGCAAACCAGGAGATGTGCCGATGTCGTGTCATCGCAATTGCTTTCTTTTCAATGTGACGTCTCCGACAGCAGGAGCGTCGGGGAGGTGTTCAGTGAGCTGCAGTCTTCGTGGAGCCAACTGGACATCCTTGTCAACAATGCAGGCATAACAAGCAACAGATTGATGGCCAGCCAATCCGTAGCCGCCTGGGAAGCGGTCGTCGCTACAAATCTCTCAGGCACCTTCAACTGCATGCGGGAAGGAGCTGCTTGGATGTGTGAGAGCGGGGGCGGTCATATTATCAATGTATCATCGATTTCAGGCATTCGTGGGCGCGAGGGACAAACAGCATATGCCGCATCGAAGGCAGGAGTGGTCGGTCTGACGAAAGCGGCGGCAATAGAACTTGGGAAGTCCAACGTTCGAGTCAACGTTCTATTGCCCGGCCTTCTGCCGACATCAATGGGAGAGAGCATAACAGCTCAGCAGAAGGAAAAGCAGCTCAGCAGTTCGGTTCTCGACCGAGGTGGAGACATGAGGGAAGTCGCTCAGTTTGTCGTGAACCTTGGTGAAATGGAAAACGTGTCGGGGCAGGTCTTTAACATTGACGGACGTGTGCTGCCTTGACAAGGGGATGAATTGCGACAAGTCGTGATCACTGGCATTGGATTGATAACGCCACTGGGCTCTGGTAGGGAGCTTACGTGGACGGCACTGCGCTCCGGCAAAAGCGGAATCTCAGAAGTGGAAGCGGGCGGCAGACAATGGTGTTGTGGTGTCGTAAATAACTCTGCAGGAACGACGGATGGAAAGAAAGATCGATCTATAGAGTTCGTCTTGAGTGCAGCGAAGGAAGCTCTGGAAGACGCGGCACTTGCTGTTGAGAGTCTTGCGACGCGACGAGCAGCAGTAGTGGTTGGATGCAGCAAAGGAGGCATCACGAGTCTTGCTCAGAGGCATGAGCGTTTCAGGGAAACACACGACCTGGGTGTCCTGAGTGACTTCCTGGACAACTTCGTTCCTTCCGCGCCTGCTACTGCCTTGGCTAGACAGTACAAAGTCGCTGGTCCAACCATCACAATCTCCACGGCGTGCGCCGCCGGGAGTCATTCGATCATTGAAGCCGCAAACCTTATTAAGGAAGGCCGAGCAGACGTAGCACTCACGGGAGCTACTGAGGCTTCACTGCATCCTTTGATTTTCTCGTCCTACGATAACATGGGGGTACTGGCCAAACGAAACGGCGACTGCCAAAGCTGTTGTAGACCTTTCGATTCGAAGCGGACTGGTTTTGCTCCTGCGGAAGGCAGCGCCGTTTTTCTCCTGGAGGAGGCTGAATGTGCGCAGAGTCGTGGTGCCATTCCTTATGCCTTTGTAACTGCCGGCGGGCGCGGTGGCGATGCTTTTCACATAACTAATCTTTCAGAGGATGGCTCTGGAATTGCCCGGATTATTTCAGATACATTGAGTCGAGCGTCCCTTTATCCGGAAGACATCGATTACGTAAACGCTCACGGCACAGGAACGATCAGAAACGACGTTGTAGAGACACGCGCTCTGAAACTCGCTTTTGGCGAGCATGCAAGGAGAATGCCGGTCAGTTCCACCAAAGGTGCGACGGGACATCTCCTGGGAGCGGCTGGTAGCGTTGAAGCAGCGATCTGTGCATTAGCCATCCGGGATGGTTGTGTCCCTCCAACGCTTCACTTGACAGATCCTGATCCAGAATGCGATCTGGATTACGTTCCTGGGAAGGAACGAGCGGTGGAAATACGAAGAGCCATGACGCTCTCCTTTGGCTTTGGCGGACAGATAGGGGTGCTTGTGCTTTCAAGGGGGGGAAACCATTGAAGCGACTGAGTTTCGCGAGCGATGAATTGACCAGGCTCAAGGAACAGAACCTGTATCGCGAAACGTTCTGCATGGATAGTGCTCAAGGTCCGAAGGTCAGGGTGGACGGTAAAGAGCTGCTGTGCTTCTGCTCCAATGATTACCTCGGCCTTGCCAATGATCCTAGGGTGCGTGAAGCAGCCACTCGGGCAATAGAGAAATTCGGGGTAGGAGCAGGAGCTTCGAGACTGATCAACGGTACGATGCGCCTTCACGAGGAACTGGAGCAGAGATTGGCTGCATTCAAGGGATGTGAAGACTCTCTTGTGTTTCCGACCGGTTACATGGCGAATGTGGGTGTCATCAGCGCGCTTGTAGGGCGAGAGGACACTGTCATAATCGATCGTCTTGATCACGCGAGCATCATCGACGGCTGTCGTCTATCTGGGGCAAGGCTCAGAGTCTACAGACACTGCGATGTCGTGTCTCTTGAAAAGGCGCTGACCCTTTCGAAGAAGGCCCGTCGAAGATTGATAGTCACGGATGGTGTCTTCAGCATGGACGGCGATATTGCTCCTCTCAATGATATTGTGAAGCTGGCAGAATGCCATGATGCCATACTGATGGTCGATGATGCTCATGGAACCGGCGTCCTCGGGAAGAATGGCCGCGGTGCTCTGGAGTACTTGGGTGTTGAAGACAAGATCAATCTCTGCATTGGCACGCTGAGCAAAGCAGTGGGAAGCCTGGGCGGGTTTGTGGTAGGACCGTGTCATCTCATTGACTACCTCAGAAACTGCTGTCGTTCGTTCATTTATACTACAGCATTGTCGCCCCCAATGCTGGCGGGTGCTATCGCCGCTCTCGACATTATTCGGAATGAACCGGAAAGACGCGTGAGATTGGCATCGTTGGTGACGCAAGTGCGAGATGGGCTGCGTTCAATAGGCATAGAAGTGACCGATAGCCCTTCACCGATCATCTCGGTAGAGGTAGGGAAGACGGGTGCTGCTGTCAGTTTGGCAAAGCGTCTCAGATCCGAAGGGATATTGGTTGTGGCCATCAGGCCTCCGACCGTGCCAGAAGGAACCGCGAGATTGAGAGTAAGCATTCAATCGCAGCACACCGAAGAGGATGTGTGTCGTCTTGTGTCTGCGCTCAAGGCAGCACGGTGAGTTCGCTGAATTTAGTGGACGTCGATATTTGACAACTAGTGGGGACAATCCTATACTGATTTTTTGTATGTTTGTGCGTGCATTTCTGAGCCGGTTGTTTAGTGCGATGGTCTGGCTCTTCCGTTAATACCACTGTGCAGCGTGTGATCGATTTCTCGGCCGAAAGGGAATTCCTGGTGGACATGAGAATGACTTTTGGGTGGAGAGCGGAATGAGCAAAGAGATTGTTTCGTGTTAATCCCTCTTGCAAGCCATATTGTGACAACATTGTGATCATCTGAGGACTGACATGAGCAAAGAGCATATTCTGGTTGTTGACGATGACCCGAACCAGTCTGATATGATCAGCGGCATACTTGAGAGTTGCGGCTATCGCACCAGAACAGCAGGTTCTGCAAGGGCAGCTATTGACATCTACCATGAGGAAAGCTTCGACCTGGTTTTGTCTGACCTCAAGATGCCAGACATGGACGGGCTTGCACTGTACACCAATCTGAAGACTTCAAATCCAGATCTTATTTTTATTGTCATAACTGCGCACGGAAGCATTGCGAGCGCCGTATCTGCCGTACGGGTCGGAGTATATGACTACATCAACAAGCCAGTCGATACGGACGAGCTTCTGAAAACGCTGGACCGGGCGCTGGAGGTGAAGAGGCTTAGAGAAGAAAACCGTCTGCTGCGCGAAGAGATGCATCATTCCGAGCAGGCTGTGACAATTGTCGGTAGTTCGCCCAAGATGGTGGCATTGATGGAATCCATTCAGACGGTCGCACGTACGGGAGCGACTGTTCTTATTCGGGGGGAGAGCGGGACGGGCAAGGAACTTGTCGCGACCGCCATTCATGCCAACAGCCGACGGTCCGAGAAACCGATGATCAAAGTCAATTGTGGAGCTCTGCCGGAAACACTTCTGGAAGATGAGTTGTTTGGTCACGAGCGAGGAGCGTTTACGGGGGCGGACTATCAGCGGAAGGGCAGATTTGAGCTTGCCGATGAAGGCACGATTTTTCTTGACGAAATTGGTGAAATGGCACCGCATCTTCAGGTGAAACTGTTGCGAGTGCTTCAGGAGAAGCAATTCGAGCGTCTCGGGTCTAGCAAGACGTTGACCGTAGATGTGCGAGTAGTCGCCTGCACGAATAGGAACCTGGAACAGCTTGTTGCTGAAGGGAGCTTCAGGGAAGACCTCTACTACCGGATAAATGTTGTCCCAATAACGCTGCCACCCCTGAGGGAGCGACGAGATGACATTATTCTTCTGGCGGACTACTTTGTCCGCAAGTACTGTGAGGAGAACTCGCGTGCCCCAATGTCCATTTCGAAAGAAGCGCGGGCATGTTTGGTTCGGTACGCCTGGCCCGGTAATGTGAGAGAACTCGAAAACTGTATGGAGCGCGCTGTCGTTCTTGAGCCGAGCAGTGAGATCCGTGCTTCCAGCTTGACACTTGATCGGGAGTTTCGACGGTCTGTCCGGGAGGGTGTTGTGGATGAACTCCTTGACAGCAGGTTTTCGATGGACGAACTTGAGCGAGATTTGATCAGGCGCGCTCTTGTGAAGACCGGTTGGAACCAATCGCGAGCAGCGGAGTTGCTTGGCCTTACTCGTCGGACGCTGCAATATCGCATGGAAAAGTATTCGGTGACATCGGAAACAGGCGATGGCAATGAGGGGTGAAAATCGCCGTTCTTCAGCATCCAAGGGTTCAAAGGTCACAAGTGACCTTCCATTCTATGTGCTTGTGAGTTCAGACGAGTTTCTCAGGCGGGATTGGCTGCTGCAGCTTAGATCGGAGCGCGAGAAGCTCAAAAAAGGTTGTGATATCATAAGCTACGGCAAAGAGGATAGAACTCTTGAGCCAGCCGAGGTATTTGATGAACTGCGAATGCCCTCGCTTTTTGGTGGGCACAAGGTTCTTGTGATCGAACCTGCCGATGACTTCGTCCGTCGAAACGGCGAACACATCATTTCATACATGAAGCGCCCGAGTGGAAGTGCAACACTCGTACTGTCTATGAATGGAATGCCATCTGACCGAAACCTCCTGAAAGCGCTGAAAAAGGCCAAATCGCTGATCTCACTGGGAGCACCTCGCGGTGGCGAGCTGATTCGTTGGGTTGTTGAGCGATGTTCGCGATACGGCAAGAGAATTGATTCTGCGGCGGCAAAGGCATTGGGAGATCGCATCGGGGACAAGGTGGGCCTTCTCGATAGTACCATCAAGCGCTTGATGGAACAGGTCGGGGATAAGGCTCGTATTACTATCGAAGATGTTGAAGGCTCGGTACGAGACGAAAGAGTCCGTGCTCGGTACGAACTGTCGGCCGCGATAGCAAGAGGTGACAAGAGGGGGGCTTTGGCGTCAGTACAGAGTCTTGGGAAACGCCGTACCGCCAGTGATGTCTACCGCGAGTCAATCCCATATCTGGCGAACTATGCGGCTCAAATGAAGGCAATCATACGCATGATAGATCAGGGAATGTCGCAGCAAGAAGTAGAGGGAGCTATCGGACGGAGAAATGCATGGTTCCTCATCAAAGAGGCCAGGAGCTTGCCGTTATCTGAAATCGATCGCTTTGCTGATGTGCTTGCCAAGGCTGATTATCAAATGAAGACGAGCGGGATGACGCCAGGTGTTCTATTGGAAACGGTTGTCATTTCCCTTTGCAGTGGTCCTCGAAGGCAGGCCAACACGCAAAGACGATACTACTAGCAATGAGGAGACAGGCTGGTCAATGAAGAAGGTTGTGAGTTTTGGTGCGGGGTCCGTCGGAAGAGGCTTCTTGGGAAATCTCTATTCAGATTCAGGTTGGGAGACTGTTTTTGTAGATGTGGATCAACCGGTCATTGATGCTCTATCGGAACGCGGAGAGTATGAGCTTCACATAGCCAGCATTCCGGAGCGTGTTGTGTCAGTCAAGAACGTTCGCGGTGTATACGCCTCTGATGTGGAGACTGTGGCAAGTGAGATACGTGATGCCGACCTGATAAGCACGGCTGTGGGAGCCGGGGCACTGCCGGCAGTATGCTCGACAATCGCGAGGGGACTGGAGTTGCGCATGCAGGGTGGCAAAGCTCCGATCAATATTCTAGTCTGTGAGAATCTTGCAAATGCTGCCGATCGATTTCGGTCATTATTGCTGCAAAGCATTGATCCGAAATCGACTTCTTACGTTGAAAACGAAGTGGGACTGGTTGAGACAGTGATCAGCCGGATGGTCCCTGTCGTGACGGCGGAACAAAGGGCGAGTGACGTTTTGTATATCTCTGCTGAAGAATACGCGATAATACCCATCAACCGGGATGGCCTCGTCGGCGAAATCCCCGACATCAAGGGCCTGATTGCTGTTGAAGGATTTGAAGGTCACAAGCAGCGCAAACTTTTTACCCATAACTGTGCTCATTCGCTGTTCGCCTATTACGGATACCAACATGGTCACAAATATATATGGCAGGCGATAGAAGATGGCAAGATCCACGAGAGGGTAGCTGAGGCTGTTGATGAAAGCGGCAGAGCGCTTATTTCAATGTATGGTTTTGATCCGGAAGAACAGCGCGAACATGCGGCAGATGTGATACGTCGAGCGGCCAATAGATCGCTTGGTGATACCGTGGCTCGTGTTGGAAGAGACCCCATTCGAAAACTTGGGTCGACCGAACGATTCATTGCTCCGGCCAGAGCAGCTCTGTCATGCGGTATTCGGCCAATCGGATTGGCCCGCGGTATTGCATGTGCACTGAAATATGATGAGGCCGACGACCAGTCGGCGGCAAGACTGCAGGCCATGCTCAGAGACTATGGTATTGACCACGTTCTCCGGGAAGTCTGTGGATTATCCCCGGATGAAGCTTTGTATGGACTGATTTCCGAAGCCTGTAAGGACTGATCCCTATGCGCGATCAGAATGCTGATGGAGGTAGACTAATGGCAAGGGTATGTGTTCTAACGGCCACAGTTGTTATTGTTGTGGCGACTGCTTGTGTTGCTGCCGAAACAGCAAGTCAACACGAAGGTGTCCTCCGATATCTTACGGAGGAGGAGTTCAAGTTGATAGAATCTCAGTCCACCTTGCGGTTTGGAGCACAGCCGAGTTCAAAGAGTTCGGGTGCTCAGCCTGGTTCTTCTGTAAAGGAACAAGCGATTGGACAGTCAGTCAGTCAGACGGCAGATCAGATTATTCCCGTAGTGGAACCAAAGCCGGATGATAGGCTTGCGATGGTCGAATCAGAAGAGACGCGTAAGTCAATCAAGGCTGCTGAAGGCGAGGCATTTGGAGAACGCTCCGGGACCGATGTGGCGGCATCTGAGCCGTCCAAAACGCTGATCATATCGAAAGAGCATGAGCCGAAGGAGGAAGCCGAGACCGTTGATGAAATGGAGTTGTCCAAGATCGAAGCTGAACGGAGCCTGAACGCGTTGCGTCTTATCGAGAGTTCTGCGAAGGCGTCGGCTCAGGAGGAGACAGTAGCTGAGGTGGCCCCGGTAAAGCCAATTGAGACGGATTCATCGGGTCCGACTGCGACACTGGAGAGTGAAACTGCAGATGTTGAGCAAAGACAGCCGAAAGAGCGAAAGCAATCTATCAAAGAAGCTCTTCGACTTATGGAAGAGCTTGAACGAAGGTACGAGGAGAGCGTGCAATAGAATTGCGACGGCATGCGTTTCGATGTAATACGTTTCGGTTCCTTATTCAACATGACAGATAAAGCATTTCAGATAGGCTGTCTCTGGGCAGGAAGTGATGACTGGATGATCCGGAGATTGGCCGCGTAGCTCGAGCAACTTAACGGATCTCGCAGCCTCGACGGATGCAGCGTTGATCGTGTCCATATGAAGTTCGGGCCCGATGTGTTGTGAACATGAGCAACTTACCAGAATCCCTCCTGGCTCAAGCAATTGCATTGCCAGCATGTTGATGTCCGCATATCCCCGCAATGCTCCCTCGATGTCCGCCTTGGAATGAGCAAACTTGGGTGGATCAAGAATGACTGCACCGAACTTCTCGCCAATAGCTGTTAGATCGCGCAAACGCTGAAACACGTCATCCTTTATCCATTCGATTCCGTCGATTCCGTTCAATTCGGCGTTTGACGCTGCCAAGGTCAAGGCACTCTCAGAGGAATCAATAGCAGTAACTGTGTCGCTTTTGCCGAGGACGCGAGCAGCTATCGAAAAGGCTCCGGTATAACAGAAGCAGTCAAGGACTTTCCGACCGAAGAGGTAACTTGATACAATCTGTCGGTTCGAGCGTTGATCCAAGTAAAATCCTGTCTTGTGTCCCTGTCGCACGTCAACCAGGAAACGGATATCATTTTGCACAATCTCGATTTGCTCAGGAGGTTCTTCTCCCCACCGATGAGCTTGGATCTGCTTCATACCTTCTTTTGACCGACTCAGGACGTCAGATCGCTCGTATATGCCCTTCGGTTCGATTATCTCAATGAGAGCATCTGTGATTTCCTTGCGATAGCGGTCCACCCCGCGGGAAAGGTACTGGACAACGAGATAATCAGCATATCGGTCAACAATAAGCCCCGGTAGGCCATCCGACTCGCTGTGGACTACGCGATATGCGTTGGTCTGAGACATCAGGTCAGGCAGGGCAGTTCGCAGGTTGACGGCGGATCGTATGCGTTTGGAAAAGAATGCGTCATCTATGGCTTCGTTGAAATCCCAAGTCAAGAGTCGAACCCGTATTTGGGAGCGTTCGTTGTAAAAACCTCTGGCAACGAAGTTTCCGTCTGAGTCAAATACATTGACAACGTCACCTTTGCGAGGGGAATGTTCTACGGAGCGAACGGCACCGGAGAAGACCCACGGGTGTCTGTAAAAGAATGGTTTTGCGCGACGATCTTTCAGAATAACAGATGCGAGTTGTTGCATGATTACCTTTCCAGCAAACTATGTGGTAATGCGTCTTTTGCGACAATTTAAGGCTCGAGAGTCTTGCACCGGCACACGAGTGTCGTGACGATTCAGGATCCAACTGCCAACACTAGGCGTAGGCGCATTAATGTCAGGGTCCTTTCCGAAGCTTTCTCGAAACGTTTATGAGCAATTCACGGGCTCGTTCAGCTTCCACTCCGTACGGTCTGAGTTGGAGAAACCGCTGGAGGTGTTCGAATGCGTCTTCGAATTCTGCGTCCTCAAAGCTCCACATTCCGAGATAATAGCGTGGCATATGAGCTTGCGGCGAGTATAGTACGGCCTTACGCATTTCCTCCAGGGCGTCTTGGCGTAGTCCCACTGCCCTAAGTGTGCGGCCACGATAGTAAAGGGCCAACCAGTAATTGCTGTTCAGTCTCAGTGCGGAGACAAGAGTGTCTTCTGCTTTTCGATATTTGCCCTCACGGAAGTAAATTCCGCCCAGCCGGGAAAGAGCAACGACGTCGTATGACACCATCGAGGTCGCAAGCAAGAGTTGAGCCTTTGCCTTCTGATCATAATGAAGGTCATCGTAGGTTGCCCCCAGATTGGATCGCGGAGTATGTGAATCCGGCGAGACGGCAACTGATTGTGTCCACAGAGCGAGACTGTTGTTCCAATAAGCTGTCCATTTCCAGTTGGTGGCCGTGAAGCAGAGAAGCAGTAGGGCAATTGCGAGGAGTGCAGCGCGCAAAGAATATCGGCTTTTGCTTTCCTTGATTGAGCGGTCAAGAAGTGTCGCTGCGGCAGCAAAAAGCCCAATACAAGGAACATACAAGTATCGCCCCGACATCAATACTGGGAAAGGAACGACATGTGACACAGGCAAAAGGCATATGGGAAACCAGACGAGACAGAAGAACGTAGTGCGATTGCGTTTCCAAGTGGTCCAGAGAAGATATGCATAGATGGCAAGTACTAGGAGCGAAGGAGGAAGCCACGGGCCAAACGCTCCTTCACCCACAGGGTTGCTTTCAAAGGCTGAAAAGTGCATCGGGAAGAGAAGGATTACAATGTACCTTGTGAAAACAGAGATCATCTGAATGAAGGTCGTAAGATCGGCTGGTCCGCCGTGGTGTTCGATTACAGTGTTTACGCCATACTGTACCCAGAACTTGGCAAATGAACCAGCTAGGCCGATTATGATGAACGGCAACACATATCGGACAGATCCAGCAATTGGCCTATGCTTGAGTCCTACTAGTTGGACAAACAGAAGCAATCCCAAGATCACAATACTGGCCTTCGACAGAACAGCCAGGACGAAAAGCAAGAGTGAAGTGACATAAAGCACTGCCCGCTTCTTTCTTCCGCTAGCTTCACTGTACTGGCAGGATAGAAGCGACAAGAGAAAGAAGAGTGTTGATAGGAGCGTTTTGCGCTCTGAGATCCACGCAACCGATTCAACTTGCACAGGATGAACTGCGAAAAGAAGAGCCGCCAAAGCTGAGGCAAAGCAATTCCTCAGAAGCAGACTCAGAAACACAAAAACAAGAACCGAATTCACTGCGTGCAGAATCAAATTCGACAGGTGATACCCAAAAGGATTCAGTTGCCAGTGGTGGTAGTCTAATGCATAGGATAGGTGGTTTAGTGGATAGTATTCGGAGACATGGGTTTTGGTGAACACGTTTGCGATTCCGTGCCAACTAAGGTCACGTATCAACTTATTGCCGCGGACATACATGGGGTCGTCCCAGTTTGTGAAGTCGTTTCTGAGGCAACGTACATTTGCAACGAGGGACGTGAGTCCAACAAGCGCGCAGATCAGAAGTGTCCGCCAGAAGTGGCGTTTGGTCCCCTTGAATACCGGCTGATTTGACAGATCGTGTTCCACTCGTTTCCCTGTATGTTTCAGAGAAGTATCTCGTGTCTAGTATACTCTGCTCGGCCTCTCGTCCTCCAGCAATGAATACGAAAAGCTGCTCGAACACTATATCAATTGTCAGGGAATCTCTTGCCGCCTTTGCAGCAAGGCTATGATGTCATGCAAGGAAGATACCTCGTCTGGATGCGACGGGGCATTCTTGTTGCTGATTATGTAAGTTTCGATTCCCGCGTTTGCTCCTGCGTCCCTATCAAAGACGAAGTCGCCAACAAATACTACATCCTTCGTTTGTAGCCCCATCTTCTTACAAGCAAGAATGAGTGGTTCAGGCGACGGTTTGGGAGCAGCGTCCGATCGGGTTACAACGGCGTCTACGGTGAAACCCAAGTTGCTCATAACAATCTGGACGGACTCAAGGCTGTTTCGTGTGACAATAGCCGATTTCAGCTTGTGTTGTCTGAGAAACAACAGAATTTCCGAGGCCCCGTCGCTGAGAGTAGCCGATTCGGCGCCTCTCCGTTCGTACTTCTCGAGTATCCGCATACCCTTGGCTTGCATCTTAGGCGATTGTTTCTCAAGGTACTCAAGGATTGGCGTACGTTCAGAGATTCCGATTTCGGCTCGAATCTTGTCAAAATCCAGATCCGACAAGACCAAGGTGCCGTCGAGGTCAAAGATCACTCCGCGCAGTGCTCTGTTTGTCATATCGTAAACTTTCCGCGACCAAGAATATCATGCAGCAGTACTATTCCAACCGGACGATTGTCACCGTCTATGATTGCAAGGGAGGTTATGCTGTGTAATTCCATAACGCGCAGAGCCTCGGAAGCAATCGCGTCGGTATCAATAACCTTGGGATTGCTGGACATCAGATCGGAGACGGGAAAATGGCGTATGTCTGCCCCTGTCTCTGCTCGCATCAGAACGCGGCGGAGATCGCCATCGGTGATTACTCCCACAAGCTGATTGGAATCGTTCACAACAAAGGTTGTGCCGAGGTTGTCCGTGTTTGTCATTTCTTCCATAGCATGGGCAAGATTGGCGCTGATGGGAATAGATGGCACATCATCACCTGTTCGCATTATGTCCTTGACGCGAAGTTTGAGTCGTCTTCCCAAACTACCGCCCGGGTGAAAGACGGCAAAATCCTTGGATGTGAATCTGCGCTGTTCGAGCAAGGCCATGGCCAGAGCATCGCCTACGGCCATTACTGTGGCTGTGCTGGCCGTTGGGGCCAATCCAAGTGGACAAGCTTCATGTCGGACATCGACGAGCAAGACTATATCGGCTGACTGGGCGAGTGTTGAGTTGACGTTGCCAGTGAGCGCAACGATTTTTGCGTCCAAAGTGTGCGAAGCGTCTACGACATTTAGAAGCTCTTCTGTCTCGCCGCTGTTCGATAGCGCCAAGATCACATCGCCTCGAGAGACGATGCCGAGATCACCGTGTAGAGCGTTCAGAGGGTCCAGCGAGACTGCCGGCGTGCCAGTACTTGAAAGTGTTGCTGCCATCTTTGCCCCGACAATGCCGGACTTGCCCACACCGGATATTACGACTTTCCCCTCACAATTGAGGATGAGTTGCACAAGTTGTGTAAATGACTCATCAAGCATCTCGTGGGCGTGCAAGATGGCATCGGCCTCGATTTTCAGTACGCGCCGTGCTCTTTCAAGTGTCTGCTCTGGATCACAAGGATGTTGCGTCATAATGTCGATCTCCACATGCGTATCATAACAACTCAGTCCAAATCACTCTTGGCATTTGATGTATTTCGGCAAAGAGGTGCTGAATCACGCCTAGTTTTGTCTCCAAGAAAACGGCTCACTTCAGCGCATAAAGTGTCTGCGTTTGCAAAGGAACGGTGCGTTGTTGGAAGTGCCTTCAGAAATTGGCGGCCGTATCGTTTTGTGAGTATTCTCTTGTCAGCAATAACAATCACGCCAATGTCTGTTCTTGATCGGATCAATCTTCCGATCCCTTGTTTGAGACGAATGATCGCGCTTGGCAATGAGTAGTTGGTGAAGGAGTCTTCGCCACGTGCTTCAAGCTGTTCTCCACGTGCCTTGACGATAGGTTCGGTTGGTACAGGGAACGGTAGCTTGGCAACTGTGAGGCAACTCAAAGCATCTCCAATAATGTCTACGCCCTCCCAAAAGCTCTGCGTCCCGAAAAGAATGGAGCTTGTGTCTTTCTGGAATCTACTTGTGATTTGCTCACGACTTCCGTCGATTCCCTGACCTAGTACGAGCAGGTTGTTGTGCTCCAGTTCGCTCTTCACTCGTGAATAGACTTGATTCAACATGTTATATGAAGTGAAGAGCACAAGCCCTCTGCCCTGTGATGCTGTGTGAAGTTCGGTCAGGAAATGTGCGAATGCTTCGTCAAACACGCGCGCATCATAGCTGGGTTCAGGCAGGAAAGTCGGCACACAAATCATTACTTGATGAGGGTAGTCGAAGGACGTTCCCAGTTCGAGTTTTACCAGCCGTTCCGGCGGTACATTATTGAGACCAAGCCTTGTTTCAAAGAAGTTGAACTTTCCATTGACACTCATCGTTGCGGAGCAGAAGACAATGGTCTTCTTGCGGTCGTAGAGGAGGTCTTTCATCAATGGTCCTACATCAAGAGGTGCGGCCGCGAGTCTATAGTTCTCCTGTTGAGAGCTGCCACTTTTCTCGATCCAGTACACAAAGTTGTCCTCATTTGCTTCGAGGACAAAAGCAATGCTTGTGATCTGTTCTTCGATCAGTTGAATCCAGGCACGTATTTCATAGAGGAGATCGATTCGGTACTCAAAGTCGCGCTTTTCGTCAATATCGTCGAGGAAAGCCTCTAACCATTCCAGCCGTTTCTTCAGGTTGCCAAGTGCTCTGACTATGTTCCGTTTTTCCACGTCGACGGAATAGAATGATTCGAGTTGGTGATCTTCCGCCTTGAAGCGACGCTTATCAGATTTGCCGGGGAGTTGGTGGTGGAAGAGACCTGCGGCGGATAAGAAACTGTCCAGCGAATCGTGAGTTCGGAGGACTGAATCAATTGCCTGAGTGACAACGTTTCTGGCTTGCTTTTCAATTGCGGAAAGAGTTGTCTCTCGCCCACGTCGGAGATGATAAAGGAGATTGGGCAGCAAACCACGTCCGCCGCCTCGCCTATCAGGTTTGTATAGGCGGTTGAGAATTCGAAGAATGCTCCAGCGCTCGATCTGAACAGCCAGCAAATCGGTTGCAACGTTCTCAACGTTCTGGGCCTCATCGAATACGAGGCAGGAGTATTTTGGGAGGACAGGGCTGTCGATGCCCAGTTCTGAGAACACCACGGAATGATTGGCGACAATAATATCGGCAGTCATGCATTTTGCTCGGGCTTGCATGAGAAAGCAGTTGCGGAGTCGCGGGCATGCTCTGCCAAGGCACTCTTCACCTGTTGAATACATTTGACGCCAAAGGTCTGGCGCACGGCTGACGGCGAAGCCAGTGTTCTCCGAAATATCTCCTGATGCCGTTTGGGGAAGCCACACGAGCAAAGACAGAAGCTGAAGGCGTTCGGTATTTTCCAATTCCCGTTCGGCTTCCTTCAAGATGTAAAGCAACTTACGAACACAGAGGTAGTTTGCTCGCCCCTTGATGGTTGCCGAATTGAAGTCAGCATTGCATGCATTGCGAAGGAGTGGAATATCTTTCAGCGAAAGCTGTGACTGGAGATTCTTGGTGTTCGTAGAAAGAACTACTTTTTCGTCATTTAGTGTGGCCCATTGTATTGATGGAACAAGATAGGCCAGTGATTTGCCTGTGCCAGTTCCAGCTTCAACCATCAGCAACTGTGAGTCATTGAACGCTTCGCACACGGCCTTGAGCATGTGGGTCTGCTCAGATCGCCGTTCGTAACCGGGAATAGCATTTGCCAAAGGTCCGCCAGGATCAAAAACCAAGGCCACCTCGTCCGGGTCGAGTCTGGCTGGAATCTTGGTTTCAACTTCATCTGGTGAGGATTTTTGATTTCTGTTCTTGAGCACATCTGAGAAATCATGCAATAAGTCCGAAATGTTTTCAGTCTTACGCCAGAGAGCCGTCTTGACCCGTCGTTTCTCTGCGTCAACAAAGAGTATCTTGTGAATCCATTGGGTAGGTTCAATGAGAGAAGTGATCGCCTCAAGAATTGGTGTGGGAAGCAAGTCGATCTCTTCCAACAGTTTTGACCAAAGCAGGGCGGTTGTCTCTGCGTCGGCAGCAGCGCGATGAGCTGTCTTCGGTGTGATTCCGTACATCGAAGCGAGGCTCTGCAAGTCGTGATGCTGTGCTGTCGGTAGAAGGATGCGAGATAGCTCCAGGGTGTCCAGGATGGGCCGGTCAAAACTGCCGTAGGTCTTGGATTCAAGAAAGCTACCCTCGAATTGAGCATTGTGGGCGATAATCGGTGTATCGCCGATGAAATCAAGTATCTTGGGGATTACTTGTTCTGGAGCAGGAGCGTCGGCGAGCTGGCTTGTGTGGATCGACGTCAGTCTCTCAATGGCGATAGGGACCGGGCGGCCCGGATTGGCAAGTTGACTGAATACCTCCAGGATTTGGCCATCCCGAAAACGCACGGCACCAAAATCAATAATGTCGTCACGGATAGGGTCAAGACCGGTAGTCTCGAAATCTACCGCTACCAATTCATCGTACACTTCATCACCACGCCAATGACTATGGACACTTTAGGAGAGGAACCACTCAAGATCGCTCTTTCACAACGGTGTAGAATGTCATTCTACAATTTGACCGAGAGAATGGCAATTGCTACGAACGGAAAGGGACATTGTCCATGAAAAAGGCGCGAGAATTGCAGCCACAACCTCGAGAAAAGAAATCGATGCTCGACAAGTCAGATTCAGTTGTTGGCGAGATCCTGAAAAAGCTCGTCGGAGATGTCAAAGTTTGCATATACGTTTTGCACGTCTTCGTGATCCTCCAATTCCTCCAGCAGAGCCAGGACACGGCGTGCCACATCTCCTTCGACCGAGGCGGTCTGTTTGGGAAGGCTGGTTATCTCAGCGATCTGGAAGGGGAGGTTCTTCTGCTCAAGGGAGGCCTTCACTTGAGCAAAATCAGTGACTGACGTGGTGATTTCATAGAATGAACCAGCGGCCTTCATATCATCTGCTCCGGCATCAAGGGCGAGGTCCAGCAATTCGTCTTCACCGATAGCGCTGGTGTCAATGGTGATCAAGCCTTTCTTTTCGAACATCCATGCAACACAACCTGAAGATCCCATGTTGCCGCCGCGGGTCTCGAAGAGCTTTCGAAGTTCTGAAGTTGTGCGGTTTCTATTGTCGGTCAAGACCTCGACGAGAACAGCTACGCCGCCAGGTCCGTAGCCCTCATATGTTGCCTCTTCGAAGGACACGCCAGGCAGTTCACCGGTGCCCTTCTTGATGGCGCGCTCGATGTTGTCCTTTGGCATGTTGACTTGACGAGCCTTGTCCACTGCGTTCTTCAGCTTAGCATTTGCATCCGGATCGCCGCCGCCTTCTCTAGCTGCTGTCATTATGATTCTTGCGACTTTCGAAAACTGAGCGCTCCTCTTTGCGTCGGCGACGCCCTTTTTACGTTTGATACCCGCCCAATGAGAATGGCCAGACATAATATCTCCTTCTAAGCTGACATCAACGCCCTGACCAGTAGCGGCACTACTGTGTATGAGACAGGAGAACGGGCGTTTCTGCTTTGTATTATGCTACTCGTCGGATTGAGTTGTCTGAGGCTGTGGAAGCTCTTCTAGTCCACGTTCTATCTTAAGTCGTATCTTGTCCGTATCCAATTGGCTAGGTGCCTGGGTCTCCAGTTCGAGAGCGAGTGACCATTGTTCCCTGGCCATTGCCTGTTCTCCGAGAGCCCAGAGTATATCGCCATAGTGATCACGAATGACAGGATCATCCGGTACGTCTTGAGATTCCTCAAGGGCCTCCTCAAGAGCTGTCCTGGCCTCAGCAAAGCGAGCCATTTTGTAGTAAGTCCAGCCCAGACTGTCGAGGAAGGCATAGTTGTCTGGATCGCTTGACAGAGCCTTCTTGACAAGTTTTACAGCCTTAATGAGATTCACTCCGCGTTCGGCGTAGAAGTATCCCAGATGATTGTTTACCAAAGGGTTATCTGGTTCTATGAGCATTGCTTCATTCAGGCGATCCTCAGTTTTGTCGTATTTCGCGAGTTGTTCGCAGTAAGTCGCAAGCATAAGATAGATGGGGATAATCTTGTCCTTGGCGACTGTCGGCAAGGCTTCCTCGAGTATTTCGATAGCCTTTTCAGTACGATTCGTATCTTTCAACAGACGAGCCAACATCAGAGGAGGACCGTCACTATCGGGGTAGTCATTAGTTAGCTTATGCAGCTCTTCCTCGGCTTCTGCAATCTTGTCCGCCTTTTGCAGGACATCTGCAATGGCCTGACGAACAAGCCTTGCATCGTCACCTTCTGACATGCCAGCTGATTTGCGCAACTGCACGATTGCCTCGTCGTGTTGACCGTTGTTTGCGAGAAGGATACCAAGCTGCCAGTACAGACCTGGGTTTGGATCCGAGCTTTCGGCTTCTGCCATTTCAGCGCATTTGCGCAAGTGTACGATTGCCTCGTCGTGTTGACCGTCGTTTGTGAGAAGAATGCCAAGCTGCCAGTACAGGCTTGGGGTTGGCTCCGAGGCAATGAATCTCTTCAGCAGGTCGATAGCATTGTGGCGATAGACTACGGTCTTTTCGGGACGACCAAGATTCTCAGAGAGTTCTATCAGGTTCTTTAGGGCTGGCAGCGTATTCCGGTCTTCCGGCGCCGTCAAGACGTAGACTTCAAATTCCTCAAAGGCTTCCTCGAGTCTATTGAGAGAGAGATAGCTCCTGGCGAGGCTAAGTCTGACGGGAGCAGATCCTGGCATGAGATCTCGAGCTTTTACCAGATGATCAAGCGCGGATGTCGTATCACCAATGTTGTTGTAGAGTCCTGCAAGAGCGAGGTGGACGAGTGTGGGCTCACTATTGACGGAAAGTAGCTTCTCGTACCACTCAATGGCCTCGGGGATTTCGCCAAGTTGCTTATGGGAAAGAGCAATTCTCTCGATCAGAGCAGCTCTGACTTCAGAGTTGGTCGAGGCCAATCTTGTCTTCAGAGCATCTTCCCAGTGTCTTATGGCTCCCCTGATGTTCTGAAGGCGTAGGTAAGTGTTGGCGATGTCCTGATGCTTTTCAAAACTGTCGGGAGCAAGGGAGGCAGACTTCTCCATACACTCAACTGCCTTGGTGATGTCGTTCATGAGTAGATACTGTGTGCCAAGCTGCCAGATAACCTCAGGATCATTCGTGTTGAGCTGAGCTGCTTTCTTAAGGTATTTGAGAGCCTCGGTATTTCGACCGAGCTGACGCGATACGAGGCCGAGAAAACGATGCAGTTCGGATGATTCGGGATCAATCTCGAGTGCCTTGAGGAAGACGGCTTCTGCTTCGCTAAAATGGCCGCTCAGACAAAGGTGCACGCCGCAGGTGAAATCAGCGTAAGCAGAGACTGGCACACTTCTCATTTCCACCTCGGACTCGGCCACGGCAGTTTGAGAGCATGCGATCTCTGGAAAGAGAAATGCGATGAACAGGATTGAGGCCAGACAATATGTTCTCATGGGTGTCGTGAAAATCCTTGCAGCCGAATCCCAACGCGAGGCGGGTTTACAGCCAATTATAGGATGACCTTATTCAGAGGATATTCAACAATCCCTTCCGCACCGGCTCGTTTGAGCTCGGGGATTATGTCTCTCGCGACGGACTCGTCGAGGATCGTTTCAACGGCATATCCGGATTCGCCAGCTAGTGGTGAAACGGTAGGGCAGCGCAACGCGGGTAATGCTGATAGCACCTCGTCAAGCTTGTTGCTTGGCACATTCATCTTCAACCCGACCTTTTCCCTCGCGATAATGGCTCCTTGCAAGAGGGTTGCGAGGTTCTCTATCTTGCGTCGTTTCCAAGGATCCTGCCAAGCCGCCTTGTTGGCAATCATGCGAGTTGTAGTTTCCATCACAGTGTCTACGATGCGCAGATTGTTGCTGCGAAGACTACTTCCCGTTTCCGTGATGTCTACAATGGCATCCACAAAGTCTGCTTTTGCTTCGGTTCCGCCATATGAGTACTCGACTCTCGCGGGAATATGTTTAGCCTCAAAATATCTCTTTGTAACGTTCAGCAATTCTGTGGCAACCAGTTTTCCTGCGAGATCCTCGACTTTCGTAACAGGAGAATCGTTGCGAACAGCGATAACCCACTTGCAGGGAGCGAGGAACTGCTTCGAGTAGACGAGTTGTGCAACCTCAACGACGTCCGAAGCATTCTCTTCAATCCAGTCTTTACCTGTCAGGCCGACGTCTACCACGGCATCTTCAACGTAGAGTGACATCTCCTGAGCGCGGAACAACCTGCACTCTATTTCCCGAGAATCCACATGCGGGAAATACGAGCGCTCACTTGATCTAACCTGGTAACCGGCACGTCGCATCAGATCCAGTGTAAGTTCTTTCAGACTTCCGCTCGGAAGGCCCAAAGTCAGTATCTTTTCCGACATCTAGATTGTACCCCATAAGAGAGTCAGACGCACAAAAATAAGTCAGCCCCGTCGCTTGGTCGCTGACCGCTTAGAGCGCTTCTTTGTTGTTGTAGTCTTGCGTGGAGAAGCTGCTGTCTTGGCTTTCTTGTTTGAGCGTGCTTTTGAGGTCGGAGATCTCCTCAGAGCTGCTCCCTTTGCTGAAGACTTTGCGCTGGATGCAGTTGAGCGTTTTCTCCGAACCTTCGTTGTGGTTTCAACTTTGGCAGTCTTTTCTGATTTTTGTGTTCGAGCTGTCCTCGACTTAGGAACGCTGGCCTTCGTTTTCCTCTTTCTTGGTCGTTCGGGACTCCCCTTTCCCTTTGCAGATGTGGAAGATGAGCCCGATGACGCTTTGGCCGCGGATTTTTGTTTTGAGAGCGTCGTGGCAATCCTCGCTGCAGTTTTTGCTCGCTTGGTAGCGGCCTTTATCTCGGCCTCCAGCGCCAGCTTTTCTGCCTCCTCGCGTTCCTGCTTTTCACGGGCGACGCGTTCCTGACCGGTTGAACAAATATCGAGCAAGACACAGTCGGCGTCGACGAATTCCTCTGGCTTGCACACCATACTTGCGTGGTCGGTCATCAGCCTGTAGAAGCGATAATAGTCCGGCCGCTTCACGAGTCTTTGCAGTCCGCGACGAATAGCCTGTTCGCTGGCGTTTTCGTCGACCAGGTGAAGTCGTTTTAGAGCGCGCGACAATTCCCTGTCTACAGGAAGAAAACGACCACCAAACCAAACGAGAGCCACCTCAGCCGCGGCTTGGGGCGGTGATCCTTCAAGTCCCATAAGCCACTGGTAAGCGTTTTCAGTCTTCTCCTGGTCAAGGAATTCCAGGGAGAGACAGTGTACCTCGTTATATATGCAATTGAGAAAGTGCCGGATTCCCGCACCGCATTCCGATGGGACCTGGTGAGGCTCAATTACCTCGTTGATATCGTTGGCTTGAGATATCCGCAGCTCGTTCCAATCAACGAATTCTTCCGTCAGGCTTCTGAGGGCAGCTACAGCGTGTGTTGTGCTCGTACCTATAGAGAGTATTCCCAAGAGAGCTTGCTCAAGAATAGTCTTCTGTTTGACCTTGCGCTTGGTCCCATAGAGCTTCTCCAGAGGGCGTAGGAGATCACTCAACTTAATTGCTCGCCGCCGCCTTTTTGTCATTCGCAGGTCTTTCTCAGTCGAGAGATAGACGATAAGAAGCCGACTAGTGCACAAAAACACCGAAAGCAATATTTTAGCCGCAGCCTTAGCGATAATCAACTCACCGTTTCTCCCGAGAGTCTGTATGGAGGTCAAACGTGGAGAAGTAGTCGAAGCTGAGATTGTTCAAAGTCGACAAATGCCGTTGTTAGCAGTGCGCAACAGGTTATATGGAAGGATGTTGTGTATATGCTCCTTCAGCCTGTCATCTTTGCTGATTCTGTCTGATGATAATCAGAGAATAAGACCGTGTCGCAGTCATATTTGTGAAGTGGAATGCTTCGGCTGCGGTAGCAAATTGAGTGGTCCTGCGAGAAGGGGACTGGAAGCTGCTGTATTCCGCAAATGCCAGAGGTGAAAGAGGCATCGAAAACAACGGACACAGACAATGTTATAATAGATGAGCGGTGGCTAGAGTACTTCGTTCATACTTCCTGTCCGGTATCCCTCCAAGTCAAGTGTGACATAGGTGAAGCCAATTGCCTTGAGCTTTGACACAAGTGTGGCTCGTATCTCTGGTTCGATTGCTTTTGCCAGATACGGAGCGGGTATCTCCAGTCTGGCGACGTGGCCGTGATATCTGACTCGGCACCCTGTGAAACCGAAATCATGAAGGATGATCTCGGCTTTCGCGATGACCTGGAGTTTCTCGTGGGTGATCTCTTCGCCGTAGGGAATGCGCGAGGAAAGACATGCGTATGCCGGCTTGTTCCAGGTTGGTAATCCCATTTCGCGTGAAAACTGCCGAATATCGTCCTTGCTCAAGCCAGACTCTTTGAGGGGGCTGCGAATGCCCAATTCAGCAGCGGCACGGGCTCCCGGTCGAAAGTCATTCGTGTCATCAGCATTTGAGCCATCAAGCACGTATGATAATCTTCGCTTCTGGGCGATCGCGAGGAGCCTGGAGAAAAGCTCTCTTTTGCAGTAGTAACAGCGGTCAGGAGGATTGTTCTTGAATCCCTCGATGTTGATCTCATCTGTTTGGATGATTTCGTGCTCAACTCCGAGTGACTGGGCAATATGACGGGCTTCATTCAATTCACGCGAGGGATAAGTATCGGAGTCGGCGGTTACGGCGAGAAGACTATCTCCAAGCTCCTCCTGGCAAATCTTCAGGAGGAAAGTGCTGTCCACACCGCCGGAAAAGGCGACTAATGCAGATCCCAAGGCGCTGATGTCTTGCCGAAGTTGAATCAGACTGCGCGTGTTGCCCATGTATGCATTCTAGGCGCGCTCGGAGGTGAGGTCAACTCGCAACTTTCCGCTATCGATAATGCGAAGAAGATCAGCTATTTGTCATGCTTCCCTGGGTGAGACCATCTCAAGTGTGCGGACCGGTATTCTAAGACAGTTTCTGCGCCGCAACGTTGGCGGCTTCATAGATTGTTCGTAACGGAACGCCAGTTGTTTTCGCGAGCTTCAGGCAATCATCGTATTCAGGTGAGCGTGTTACAGTCTTGCCATCGAGTTTTCCAATCTTGATGCGTACTGAGCCGTAGTGTGTCTTGACATTTGTACTCTTGTGCTCGAGCTTACTTCGACAGACGAGTGAGACGCGCATGCCAAAAGTCGACGTCTCATGGAAAACTGCACGCTGAATCTGTGGGAGCTTTTCCGGCGAGACGAGCACCGTGAGTTTTACAGCGGGACGATTCTTTTTCATGTAGATGGGAGTGAAATATGCGTCAAGTGCACCGAGTCGAAGAAGGTTGTTGACAACAATTCCGAGCAGTTCCGGGGACATATCGTCAATGTTTGTTTCCACTACTGCCACGTGGTCCTCTTGAAAGACAGAGGGCGTGGAGCCGATGAAGACACGCAGAAGATTGGGAAGGGAAGGGCGATTTGCGAGACCAGCGCCGACACCCACTGATTCAATTGTCATCGCAGGCATCGATCCAAACGTTGTAGCAAGTGAGGTGAGAACGGCAACTCCCGTCGGTGTTGTCAATTCTCCATCAACGTCGGTGGCTCGAACGGGTATGCCTTTTAGCAAGTGGGCCGTTCCCGGTGCAGGGACGGGCAATCGTCCGTGTTGACATTGAATGAAGCCGTTGCCGAGTGCAATCGGAGAACAGTGGACAATGTCGATCTTGAGCAAATCAAGTGCAATAGCGGCACCCACTATATCGACAATAGAATCGACGGCGCCCACCTCGTGAAAGTGGACTTCGTTCTTGGGTTTGCCGTGTGCTCGTGCCTCTGCCTCTGCGAGTCGGTTGAAGATTGATGTGGCTCGATCCTTCACGTGTTGGCTCAATCCGCTTTTGGCGAGGAGTCTGAGAATATCCTCAAGGCCGCGACTTCTTGCATTGTTCTGAGGGGTGACACGGACGTTGAATTTCTTGCCTGAGAAACCTCCTCGAATGACATTTCGCGTGCTGAGAGTGTAGCCGTCAAGGGGCAGCTTCTTCAGAACCTGTCGTAGGTCGCCCAGTTTGGCACCCGCGTCCAGAAGTGAACCGAGGATCATATCCCCACTTGCACCGGAGAAACAGTCAAAGTACGCAATTCTCATCGCACTGTCCTTCTGAGGAGTCATTCCTTAGTCATCGGCAGTCGTTCTGCCTGTAAGTGTTCAAGATGGATATCATTATAGGTGGGATGGGGAAGCGCATTCCAGAGTGTCACTAGCTGTGAAGGAATTGACACACAAGTTGAGTGTCAGCAGCCCTGTATATTGGTTTTCGTCCGGAGTCATTGCAGCAGCTATAATGCCGCAACTTAGGGCTGCATCCGGCGGAACATTGGCGGAAGGTGGACAGGCAGCCGTGAAGCTCATGAATCTCCTTGTTGCGAAATCAAATCCTTGCCGGAGTTGTATGGCACCGTTACAATGTGTCTTGGGTTTCACGCCTCTGCGGGGGTGACCGATGTCATATGGAGATGTTAGGGTGGAGCAGAAGTTTATTCAAATCCGCAAGGCTGCGGAGCACAACCTGAAGCACATAGATGTCAATATTCCGCGGGACAAATTGATTGTCATTACGGGGGTCAGCGGGTCTGGGAAATCATCATTGGCTTTCGACACGATCTATGCCGAAGGACAGCGGCGTTACGTCGAGAGCCTATCGGCATATGCCCGGCAGTTCCTTGAGCAGATGCAGAAACCGGACGTTGAGTCAATTGAGGGTCTGCCGCCCACAATTGCCATCGAGCAACGAAGTTCGGGTGGCAACCCGCGCTCGACGGTTGCAACAACGACAGAGATTTATGACTACCTTAGGCTTTTGTATGCTCGATGTGGGATTCCTCATTGCCACCTGTGTGGGCGCAAGATTGCTCGGCAGACGCCGCAGCAAGTGGTTGATGCGGTTCTTGCAATTGGCGACGGCAGTCGAATTCTGATCCTGGCTCCCTTGGTTCGTGGCAGAAAAGGGGAACATAAGGAAATTCTGAGAAAGGCAGCCAGGGACGGCTATGTTCGTGTTCGAGTCGACGGGAAGGTGCAACTGATCGAGGAAGTCAAGGGCCTGAATAAGAATAAGAAGCACACCATCGAAGTGGTTGTGGACCGATTGGTTGTGAAGAGCGATATTCGCTCTCGACTTCACGATTCTATCGAAGTCTCACTTTCTCTCGGTGAAGGTCTGACGATTGTTTCGGTGAGCAACGGGAAGAAGGTGTCGGATCATTTCTTTAGCGAGTTGTACGCCTGTCCAGAATGTGGCGTCAACCTTGAAGACCTTGCTCCACGGGTGTTTTCTTTCAACAGCCCGTACGGTGCATGCCCCACGTGTGACGGACTCGGACGGAAATTGGAAATCGACCCTGATTTCCTGGTGCCTGATACGTCAAGAGCCTTGAATGAGGGAGCGGTTGACACGGCTGGTGGTTCGCCTGTGATCGCTTTCTATGTAAAGGATATGATAAGGGAGTTTCAGAGAAGTTTTGCTGTTCCGGACGGTACTCCCGTCAAGGCACTTGAAAAGGACCTTCGAGATATACTCTTCTTTGGCACCAGTGATGCGCTTGAGAAGAAGTATGGTTATCCGTTCAGTGGGTTAATCCCCGAGCTGCATCGACAGTTTGAGAATACGAAGAGCGACTCCATAAAGACCCGCATACACAGCTATATGAGTGAGCTTCCGTGTCCGGACTGCAAAGGAGGCCGTCTTCGGGCTGAGGCTTTAGCTGTGCTCTTTGGTGGGAGGTCGATAGCTGAGATTACGGCTATGACCGTCGAGGAGGCCATAGAGTTTCTGAATGGCGTGAATTTGGAATCTGAACAGGCAATGATCGCGGGCCGGATTTTGAAAGAAATACGACAACGGCTCGAGTTTATGGCTGATGTCGGATTGCCGTATCTCACACTGGACAGGGGAAGCTCCACCCTTTCGGGAGGGGAGTCACAACGTATTCGCCTGGCAGCCCAAGTCGGGTCCGGCCTCGTTGGCGTTTGCTACGTTCTTGATGAGCCGACGATTGGACTGCACCAACGAGACAATCAGAAACTCATTGCTACTCTGCGACGCCTTCAATCAATAGGGAATACGGTGGTTGTAGTTGAACACGACGAGCAGGCGATTCGGAGTGCCGACCACATTCTCGATCTCGGTCCTGGGGCAGGGGCACATGGTGGCGATGTTATTGCACAAGGTTCGATTGACGAGATTGAGGCAATAGAGGAATCTGTCACAGGACAGTATCTCTGTGGCAACCGTGGAATCCGCACACCAATGAAACGTCGTTCTGTGTCCTTGAGACGTTCTATCACTGTATCTGGTGCAAAGGAAAACAATCTCAAATCGATCAATGTTCGGTTTCCGACGGGTGGTATTGTTTGCGTGACGGGTGTCAGTGGGTCAGGGAAGAGCACTCTCGTGACTCAGATTCTCCATCGTGCGTTGGTTCGGAAGTTGTATCGGAGCAAAACAAAACCTGGAGCGCATGATCGAATAAGCGGTATCGAGCATATCGACAAAGTCATCAAGATTGATCAATCGCCAATCGGCCGAACACCACGCTCAAACCCTGCAACCTACACGGGTGTATGGACCGATATTCGTGGTCTGTTTACACGGATCAAGGAAGCAAGGGTTCGAGGATACAAGCCTGGAAGGTTCAGCTTCAACGTCAAAGGTGGTCGGTGCGAGGCGTGCGAGGGGCAGGGGACAAAGAAGATTGAGATGCATTTTCTGCCCGACGTGTTTGTGACATGTGAAGTATGCAAGGGACAGCGATTCAACCGAGAAACACTTGAAATCCGATACAAAGGCAATAACATTGCTGATATTCTGGACATGACGGTCGAGGAAGCGTTGGAGTTCTTCCAGAACTTTCCCCGGATAAAGCGGACTCTTCAGACGATACACGATGTTGGTTTGGGATATATCAAGTTGGGGCAGTCTTCCACGACTTTGTCTGGTGGAGAAGCTCAAAGGGTCAGGCTTTCCTCTGAGCTGGGACGGGCAACAACGGGCAGGACATTGTACATCCTTGATGAACCGACTACCGGCCTGCACTTCGATGACGTTAATCAGCTTCTCCAGGTGCTGAACCGTTTGGCAGACGGTGGCAACACGATTGTCATCATTGAACACAATCTGGATGTCGTGAAATGTGCCGACTACATTATAGATCTTGGCCCAGAGGGCGGTGATGCAGGGGGGCGTGTGGTAGCGAAGGGTTTGCCCGAAGAAGTCGCACAAACCCCCGGGTCCCACACAGGTCGTTTTCTAAAGGATATGTTGGCTGGAAAACATCTCGGAGGATCTTAGCAGATTGCCAGAGACTTGACTGATTTTCGTCAAGCCCTATTCTTCAGACGGCTTCACCACTTTTAGCTGTTCCTCCTCAGGTATTTGGATGCCAGCTTCCTTAAGAGCGTTGAGCGCTGTCTCGCTTATTACGAGGTATCCTGCGTCGGAAATAAGCATGCTCTCAGTCAAGTTGTCTACCACAAAAGTCTTGACATCCCATTCGTCGATGTATTCAAGTTCGAGTTTGTAGTAATTCTTCTTCATAGTCTTTCGAGCCAACGCGATTTCCTCCGTTTAACTCATCATTTGAATAAGTGTTCCTGCTACAGCAAAAGACTGTTCATGTACAAAGCAATTAGCCCGATCACGGAGCATTTCAGACCTCTCTGCGTTTGGCGATTTGATCCAATTCCTTAGCCTCTTCCAGAATCCCGTGGAGAGCATCCAGCGAGAGCATGTTGGGACCGTCGCACTTTGCCTCGTCAGGTGCTTCGTGGACTTCAAGGAACAAACCGTCGACGCCAACTGCCACGGCCGCTCGGATGAGAGGAAACACAAATTCTCGTTGGCCACCCGATGCATTGCCAAGACCGCCTGGAAGTTGGACGCTGTGTGTGGCATCAAACACAACAGGATACCCAATTTCCCTCATTGCTGGCAGTGCCCGGAAGTCGGTGACTAGATTGTTGTAGCCAAAACATGTCCCTCGCTCCGTAACGAGGACATTATTGTTACCAACTTCGCGGACTTTTTCAATGACGTTCTTCACATCCCAAGGCGCCATAAACTGCCCCTTCTTTATGTTGATGGGCAGGCCACGTGCGGCGGCTTCCTGTATCAGGCTTGTCTGGCGAGAAAGGAGAGCCGGGATCTGAATGGCGTCCAGAACCTCAGAGGCAGGCGCAACTTCTTCGATACTATGCACATCGGAGATGACCGGGCACCCACATTCCCTCTTGACCTTCCACAATGCTCGGAGACCTTCTTCGTGTCCAATGCCGCGGAAAGAACTGGCAGAAGATCGGTTTGCCTTGTCGTAGGACGACTTGAAAACAAAAGGAACCCCCAGTTTTGCAGTAAGAGCCTCAAGCCGAGCAGCGGTACGGAGAAGACTTTCTTCGTCCTCAATCACGCATGGGCCAGCAATGAGAGCAAAAGGCTTGCCCGCGCCGAAGACAACATCGCGGACACGGACTTCGTTAGTAAGTGGTGCCATTTCTCTAACCTTCCTCCGAACGTTTCTGTGGAAAATACTACCCCGGGCAAATCAAGGGCAGAGCGCCGGCCTGAACTGTAAACGTTGCCGGGAGAGTACCCGCACAATCGCCATCAACTTGAAAAGAGGCTTCACGCTGTGCTGACACAACGATTTGCTGACCGCGTGCCGTGATCACATCATCTCTTTCAACCATTCGGGCAATGAAGCCCGCCCAGAAGTATCTTATCATATCTCGACGTCGATGGCCCGTTGTTACGCATACGTCCAGCAGACCGTCGGTGGGGTCTGCTTTGGATGCGATCTCAAAAGGACCTCCATAGCTGCGGACATTGGCAATGAGACAGTAAGAGCCATGCTTTGTGAGTAGCCTGTCATCAACATGAACGGTAAGCTCTGGTGACGCGAATTCCCACAGCACGCGCACAGTAGGCCAGACGTAGTGGAACATAGATATGGTGGAGGTTCTTACTTGCGAGAGCACTCGCACAATCGATGCGTCCAGACCAATTCCCGCAAAAAGAGCGAAACGACGGTTTCCCACTACTCCCGTGTCAAGTGGTGTGATGTTTCCTTGCGCCAAAACCCTAGCGAATTCCCGTGGGTCGCGAGGTAGACGAAACTCTTTTGCGAGCACATTTGCAGTCCCCGTTGGAAAAGCGGCAAAAGGGACGCCGCGTTGGGCGACGCCGTTTATCACCTCATTAATTGTACCGTCTCCACCAACGGCAACGACAGCATCGTGTCCTTCAGCAGCAGCCCTTGCCAAACTGATTCCATCACCCACGGCTTGAGTTAGAAGAATGTCAGAATCTATGCCCAAGCTTCCAAGCTCGCGCTGAAGTGCGGGCAAAAGGCGAGATGCCTTGCCCATTCCGGAGATCGGATTCGCTATGATGGCGACGTTCTTGATGTTTCTGCGATCAGAGGATTTCATAGCTGCCTGGTCGATATCACTTCACACGAGATTTGGTCTGACTTGTCAGTATAACAGAGGTTCTACCCATTGAAAAAAAAGCACTGAGTCTACGACGTGTGGAAGCTACCGCCGAACTCGTATGCAGCGTTCAACATTGCTTCGATGTTCTCGGTTGGCACGTTTTGTTGGATATTGTGCACCTGTGTGAAGACGAAGCCGCCTCCTGGGGCGAAGACGCTCATGTTGTGTCGAACATGTTCGCGTACTTCGTCAGGTGTGCCAAGGGGCAACACCTTCTGCGTATCGCAACCACCTCCCCAAAATACAATCTTGCCACCAAAATCTCGCTTCAGTCTTTCAGGTTCCATGTTGGTGGCCGAAATCTGAACGGGGTTCAGAATGTCGATACCCGACTCAATCCAGTGGGGGATGTAGTTGTGGATGGAGCCACACGAGTGAAGGAAGGTTTTCCATTTGGTATTCGCATGGACCCAATCGCAAACACGCGCGTAGTGCGACTTTATCATTTCTGCAAAAAGATCAGGCGAGAGCAGCTCACCTCGCTGCGTGCCAGCATCATCTGATCCGACTCCCCAGGCAATGCAGCATGACCCCACAGCTTGGTGGTACTGTTCAAGACATGAAATGACCGCATCTACGTAGCGTCCCATCATTTCATTGGCAGTCTCTTTTTCTGCCACCAGCATGTAGAGCCACTGATCCAAGGATCCCTGAGTGATATTGTCTGAGAGCAGTGCACTCAGGCCAACGAGGCTCAACGAAGCTCCCCAGCCCAGAATTGCCTTGTCAGTGTTATTAAACAGGAACT
>Ga0180433_10002269_pt1 | contig 29987 bp, 33 predicted proteins | sample SS_ome_8_FD_132980 | JGI IMG/M metagenome (GOLD analysis project Ga0180433, IMG submission 132980) | Hypersaline lake sediment archaeal communities from the Salton Sea, California, USA - SS_1_D_1 metaG | ecosystem: Environmental > Aquatic > Non-marine Saline and Alkaline > Hypersaline >... | reverse complement strand
TTGTTAAAAACATAAAGCCAAGTATTTTTCTAAATGTGGAACAAGATTATAGGGAGAAAAATAACCATAATTTCTATAATTTTCCAAAATACTATGATATGGCTTTTTCCAGGGATGTTATTAGTGATATTCGATTTTTCCAAAATTGTTTTATCCAATATACAAATCGGGATATAAAACGTGTTTTAGAACCAGCATGTGGTCCAGGCATGTTTTTGGAAGAATTTCCAAAATTTGGTTATTATATAGAGGGTTATGATTTAAACCCCTCTATGGTGAAATATTCAAAAGAAAGACTCGAAAACGCAGGAATAACAGAACAACAAGGGAAAGTTATAATTGGTGATATGAGAAATTTAACTTTTAGTGATAAATTTGACGCTGCAATAATTTGTATCAATAGTTTGGGATATTTAACAACTGATGCCGATATAAGTTCACATTTTCAATCAATGTTCGAGTCATTAAATGTTGGAGGCCTATATATTGTGGAAATTAGTTGTATGTGTGAAGATCTAAAAGATGAAAAAAAAGTTGACGACACCTGGTATGTTAAGGATAATGGAATTGAATTAGAGCTAACTTGGAATATTAGCTGGTATGATTTGCCTAATCGAATTCGACATGTTGATTTTCAAATGAAAGGAATAGATAATGGAAAAAGCTTTTTAATCGAAGAGCCCCATGAACTACGCTTATGGATTTTTGAAGAATTTAAAACTTTCGTTGAAACAAACGGTTTTAAAGTTGCTGGAATTTATAATCAAAAATATCAGAAAATAGATGATGCGTGTAAAATTAATGGTGAGCTAGGAGCTCTATTTTTTATATTAAGAAAAGAATAGTATCTTAAACACGAATAATTCAAACGTACATTAGATCTTTCTTGTTTCTTATTCTGAGTAGATTTCTATTCCGATTTCATTAATCTGCAGTGGGGGAGGAACAAAAGGATCACTATAATTCATATAAAAAGCGCTACCCTTGGTTTGTATAGCTTTTTTCCCTAATATTCCCAACAATTTATCAAGATATTTTTCTCTTTTCTTCTCACTCATGAAGCCATGAAACCGAATAAGCGCCACATCACGCCCTTTTTGGGTGGAGAATTCTATCTCATCAGAATAAGGAGTAGGTATTTCTTTATCATCATACTTTTTGGGGAGGAAGAATGACATTCGCATAGTATCTTCATTTTGCATCTCAGTTAATACCGGGGAAGTCATTGCAATCTTTTCTTTTTCTTTATTCTTGCCAAATATATAAGAAGATAGCACAGAAAAAGCATTATTGAATTCTGAGGTAGTTGTGGATAATATTCTCGCATCTTTATAGCGACGGAGTTCAAATTTCCCCTCTTTTTCTTTGAGTTCGTATTCAGGTTGTTCCCAAATATGCGGCGAAATTATTCCCCATAAAAACCAAATTCCAATTAGAGCTCCAACGACAATGAGCACAATAATTAATATGTCCATGCTATCTTAATTGTAAACTCGGATAAAAAACTCAGCATTATGAAACATAAACTTTTATCTTTCTTTCCCAAGCTACTGATTGTGAAAATAAACTATTGTTTATGAACTATAATCCAAAATGTAATATAAGAGCCTAAAGGTTTCTTTAATAGATATTAAAAATATAATCTAAATGCTTAGGTGTGAATAAATATGAATGATTTAAGCGAACAAAAATGCGTCCCTTGTGAGGGTGGTATTCCCCCACTAGAGGATAAAAAGGAAGAGGAATATCTAAAACAAGTAGAGGGTTGGACTTTGGAAAGAGATGGAATTCATCGCATTAGAAAAGAAGTTTATTTTGATAATTTCGTTCAATCTATTGAGTTTGTCAACAAAGTCTCAGATATTGCCGAAAAAGAGGGTCATCACCCCGATATTTATATCTATTATGATGAAGTAGTTTTAGAACTTCATACCCACGCAATTAAAGGATTGCATAAGAATGATTTTATCCTCGCGGCAAAGATCGATAAGATCTCATAACCTCCTTATTTAACACAGACTAAACCAAAACGGTACACATGATTAGTCGGGGGCCATTCTATATCAATATCTAATTTCCTGACTGTTTGGGTAACATCTATGCCCACAGCTTCCATAGAATATTTTATTTTATCTGGATATCTACAGGGAGCACCCTCTTCAATATTACATGTTCTATTTTCTTTTTCACACACACGGCAATGCCCATCCCATAGAATTCTAATCTCTTTAAATTTAACCCGATCCTGATTAAGGAATTTCTCCATTTCTTGTTCCATATTCTCTCGCATATCTTTATATCTAAACAAATTTCTACTTTTATTGTCTCCGTTTTTTTGAATATCAAACTTGGTGTAGATTAAATAGAATTTGTCATAACTCATAATTTCATTTTCAAGATAAGGAGCTTCAGGAGGACAAGCCCACGATTTTCCATAAAATGGGCAGAGATATTCTGGATTATTACAATATGATTGAACTTTGGGATCAAATATGATTACATCTTTAGGTATTTCTTTCCAAGGCATTATGTAATTTAACTAAAAAAAAAATAAGAATTTATGGAATTACAAATTGTAATTATTATTAATGGTTGAAGAAAAGTTATCTCTAAAGTTAAAGCTCGCTTTAAAATTCATCGAGTAAAAGAAAAAAAATATAATAAATATTTGAAAGGAATAATAGAGACGAGATAAAATGAGCAAAGATAATGTTAAGGAAATATTAGCTATTCAGAGAATAGAAGAGAAAATTTTTAAATTCAAGAGTATATATCACCCCAATTTAGTTGCAAATTTATCAAAAGAAGCATATGATTTGTATATAATTCGTAATTCGATTGGAGAACAGATTCTCGAAGAATTGCATGAGAAAGGAAGAATCTCTCAAAAGATATACCAATTTATAACTAAAAAGATACGTGAGATTGAAATGAAACTCAAAAACACTACAGATATACTTCAAATCGACTTTTTAAAGTTAAGTCTTGAAGAATGGAAGGCTTTTTTATGAATGATTAAATAAGGTTCTTATTAAGATGTAATAGGAGGTTAAAGAAATGGCATCAATTCTCAAAGAAAGACGCGGAGGAATCCTTCTTCACCCTTCCAGTCTACCCAGTAAATACGGAATTGGAGATTGTGGTCCAGAATTATATAGATTTGTGGATTTTTTACATAAACACAAGCTAAATCTATGGCAAATTCTTCCTTTAGGACCAACGGGTTATGCCGATTCTCCTTATCAAAGTTTTTCTGCTATGGCAGGAAATCCGATGCTTATCAGCTTTGAAAAATTAATTGAAATGAAGCTACTTACGGCAAATGAATGTGAACCAACTAAACTATTTCCTGATTCTTATGTAGATTTTGGGAGACTTATTGAATATAAATGGAAGCATTTAAAGTCTGCTTTTAAAGAATTTCAAAAAAACAAAATTCCAAATATCAACAAAGAGTTCAGTCATTTTATCCATAACCATGATTTTTGGCTTGATGATTTTAGTGTATTTATGTCAATCAAGTTGGAAAATGATTTAACCGCATGGATTGAATGGGATAAAGACTTAAGATTTCATGAATTCTCTGCAATAACAGAATGGAAAAAAAACCATGAAAAAGACCTTTTATTCCATAAATTTACTCAATATTTGTTTTTTAGACAGTGGAAAGAAGCAAAACAATATGCAAACCAAAATAATATACAAATCATTGGGGATATTCCCATATTTGTGGCTTTTGATTCTGTTGATGTGTGGGCACATCCAGAATATTATCAACTTGATGAAGAAAGAAAATTAAAATATGTTGCTGGGGTTCCTCCCGATTATTTTTCGGAAACGGGACAAAGATGGGGCAATCCTCTCTATAATTGGGATATACTGAAACAAGAAGGGTATAAATGGTGGATTCAAAGAATTAAGCATTGCTTTGAATTAGTAGATATATTGCGGATTGATCATTTTCGCGGTTTTGAGTCCTATTGGCAGATTCCAGCCTCTGAAGAAACTGCAAAAATAGGAGAGTGGAAGCCTGGACCAAGGATAGATATATTTCGTAAGTTACAGCAAGAATTAGGAAAGTTAGCAATTATTGCCGAAGACTTGGGATTTATTACTGCTGAAGTTGAGCAATTGCTTCATGAAACAGGGTATCCTGGTATGAGAGTTTTACAGTTCGCGTTTGAAGAGAAAGATGAAAACCATGCGAAAAACAAATTTCTTCCTCATAATTATGACCAAAATTCAATCGCTTATACGGGTACTCATGATAACCAGACTACAAGCGCATGGTTTAATGATTTACCCAAAAAAGTTAAGAAATATATCCTTAAATATATAAACTCCAATCAAAATGATATTGTTGGAGATTTAATTCGGCTTGTTTGGAGTTCGGTTGCTGATCTGGCAGTTATTCCTCTTCAAGACCTATTACGTTTAGATGATTCCGCTCGAATGAACATCCCCGGTACAACAAGTGATAATTGGAAATGGCGATTCACGTGGAGTCAATTTAATAGCAAATTCAGTGATGAGTTAACGTCGATGAGTCAACTTTATGGTAGAGTTTTGTCTATAAAATGAATTATTAGCCAAATTAGATTTATTATAACTTCGCATAACAGTCCTTACAGAAAAAAATTCGGCGTGATTTTGAGATATCTCTTACCATATAACCCGCTTGATATTTCTTTTCACATCCCCAACACATTTTAGGAATTTCGGCATCAACAAAATAGGAATCTTCCTTATCAAATTTATCATCTTTTATTATTTCTTGATAGCTTACCAATTTCATTACCCATATTAGAATTTTGAATTATTATTCATTATTATTCAAGACTATGTAACCATATTTTTACGAGTATTTAATCTTTGCGAATAGCAGAACAAGTTAATAAAATGTATGAGTTATATTTTATAATGAAAATAATCGCTATAAGATTTTGAAAGAAAGCTTAAATACAGAAAAGACATACATATTCATTGCATTATATTTTTGATCCAAGTTTGTAGTTCAATTAGTTTATAAAGGAGGTTTAATATGCTAAAAGATCTGACAATAAGATTAAAAAATAAACCAGGGATATTAGCGGATTTAGGTGAGTTATTAGGTAAACATAACATTAACATGGAGGCGTTATGCGGAATTCCTCTAAATGACGAGAGTGTTGTACATATTGTCGTAGAAGACGAAACCACTACAAAATATATCCTTGAAGAAAATGGTTTTAAGGTTAGTACGATTCGAGATGTGATCGTCTTAGATATTGCTGATATTACCGGAAAAGCCGGTTCAGGAGGTAAGTTAGCGCGAAGAATTGGAAACGCAGGTGTGAATATTGACACTATCTATTTAGCAGAAAATAACCGTATCGTATTAGGTGTTGATAATATAGATAAAGCACTTACCGCTCTTGATATGTAGAATTTAAAGATAGGTAAATCTCTTTATTTTATTTGTTATTTTTTTAAAAGCTAGGAAAATTATCTTTCCTATTAAAGAAACTTATCTAAGGGAATATCTCGTTTTTTAATGAAGTTATTCTCAAAATCAAGGTTTTTAAGTCTCTTTCGACTTTTTTCTATATATTCTTTATTAATTTCAAATCCAATGTAATTTCGATTCAAAATTTTGGCAACCACTGCGGTTGTACCACTCCCCATAAAAGGATCTAAAATTATATCATTTTGGTTGCTACTTGCTTGAATTAATCTTTGAATAAGCGTTAATGGTTTTTGGGTGGGATGGAATCTTTTTTCTTTATAGAAATCAATATCAGTCCATACATTAGTATATCCCATAATAGAATTGAATGTTTGACTTACTTTTTCATAATTTAATGAAAAGTCAAAGATGTTTTCAAACTGAGTCCATCTTTCTTTTGTGGGAAATTGCTCACACACATTTTTCCCCGTATAGATACTCCACATTCCTCCACCATTCGTTTTTACTCCTAATTTTTCATTGATCTGTTTTGAAGTCCAACCTTTTTCGATTTGTTTTTCCTTTAAAAATTGTTTAAGCCATTGCTTATTGTCTTTTATTATCAAAAGTACACTTTCTGTTGTGTTTGGAAATATCGTGTAGTTCTTTGTGGCTCTACCTGAAACAGCTTGCATTCCTTTATCAATAATTATTTGTTGCCTAAATTCCAGTCCAAGGCGCTCTAATTTAGAGATGATATGCGCAAGCACTCGAAGATACCCGAATAAATAAAGAGTCCCTCCTAAACGAAGTATACGTGAGACTTCTTTAAGCCATTGATAAGACCAATCGAGATATTCATCCAAAGTTCTCCAAGCATAATCCCATTTCTCTCCAATAACTTTAAAATAGGGAGGATCGGCAATCACTAAATCAACAGTTTCACTAGGAATATTCTTAATCAAGCTAAGGCAATCACCATGAGTAATTACGTTTAAAAATTTATTGCGCCAATTATCGTTCAATTTTACTCCCTAGTGGTAATTTGAATCTAAGGCTTATATATGTTTAATGGAAATTAGTAAATTATAATTATTTTATTACAAATTTAATAATTATATGGGTATTGAACGGAAAAAATATAAAAATTATTTATGGTGGCTTTTTCACCATCTTTTTAAGCAAAAATATTTAGTTATTGGCGTCATTCTCGGAATTATACTTGTTACCTATACACGAACTCTAATTCCTTTGCTTTTAGGAGAGATTATTGGACTGATTCCTACTATTAGCGTACTAGCAGAAATATTGCCTTTAATTTTCATAACCTTAATTATCTATCTCATAAGTATTGCATTGGATTATGGATCTATGATGATAGGTCATTATTTAGGGTTGAAAGTGGAGAGGAATATGCGAACTGAATTTTTCAACATTATGCAATCTAAATCATTAAAATATCATGATAGTGTACGAACTGGGGATTTGCAAGCGCTTGCTACATATGATTTACGAATAGTGAATACCATGATTGCCCATGGGGCATTTTATTTTTATCCATTTGTACAGGTATGCATTGTCTTAATAATATTATTCACTACTCTAGATTTAGGGCTTGCATTATTCTTTTTCCCATTTCTTATGTTGTATTGTTATTTCATTTTATATTACCGAAAAAGACTAATCCCATTCGTAAGAGCACGAATGGAAAAGCACTCGAATATCGCAATCACCTTACAAGATAACATAAGTGGTTCGAAGGTGATCAAACTTTTTACTAATGAGGATTTCGAGAGAAAGAGATTTCACGCCGTTGTGCGAGCATTTAGAGACAATTGGATTGGTGAAAATAATGTCCAAGCTAAATATTATCCTCTTCTTATTTTGTATCTTGCGATAAGTAATCTATTTTTAATCGGTACATTTTTTGTTTACTTTAACACGCTTAGAGTAGGAGAATTAGTTGCAGCAAATTTACTCTTAATTACGTTGATTGATCCCACTAATTTAATATTTTGGGCTACCACAGATATGATGAGTGGATTTGCAGCCTGTTCACGCGTGTTTAATGGGCTCTCAAAAGGTGAGAATGAGGATTTGAGTTTCGATTCGGAGAGAATTCCAAAAAATTTGCGAGGTAAAATTGAGTTTAAAGAGGTTTCGTTCTCGTATGATGGTCAAGCCAATTTAAAAGCTCAAGTTTTTGATGAGATTAATTTTACCATTGAACCCTTACAAAAAGTAGCCTTAGTCGGTCCTACAGGGAGTGGAAAGACTACATTAGCAAAGTTAATCTTATCATTATATCAACCACAACACGGTTCGGTTTATATTGACGATGTAGAAGTATCGAAATATCCTCTCGAAATCCTAAGAAAAAGAATTGGCTACATAGAACAAGATATATACTTGTTTCCACGATCCATTAAAGAAAATATTTCTTTTGGAAATCCCGATGCCTCTGATGAAGAGATCATTGAAGCAGCCAAATTAGCACAAGTCGATAATTTCGTTAAAAATCTTCCTGAGGGTTATGAAACAATCGTAGGTGAACGAGGGACCAGACTTTCCGGAGGAGAGCGTCAACGAATAGCAATCGCTCGCGCATTAGTCACTAATCCCGATATTATAATTCTTGACGATTCTGTATCAGCAGTAGACAGTGAGACAGAGGAAAAAATCGGAAAAGCAATTGAGAATGTATTAAAAAAAAGAACAACCATAATTATAACCCATAGGTTAAATACAATAAGATCAGCAGATAAAATATTAGTACTGAGAGATAGAAGAATCGTAGCAGAAGGAAGTCATCAAGAGCTCATTAGACGATCGAATGATTATAGGAGGATTTTTGGACGTTATATCCCTTTACCTGATATTAAAATTGAAAAATAATGTTTAGGATTTAATCAACATGTATAGAAGTATTAGAGAAGAAAAACCAAAACGAAAATACTCTGATCGGGAACTCTTCGGTCGATACATTAAAAGATTAGCTTCTTTTAAGAAAAATATCATATTAATTGCCTTTTTTATTTTAATTTCAACGATCGCAGAAATATTTGGTCCTTTAATCGTAGGATTTACGGTTGATCATTTAGGCATATCCTCAAGTTTCGTATTAATTCTTTTTCTAGCGGTGAGTTACATTATCATTTCGACAATACAATGGATAATGTTTTTTTTAAGAAGGAGAGAATACGGGAAATTTACTCCTTTCTTTTTAGAAAAATTACGTATGGACATTTTTGACAAATTACAGGATCAAGGAATCGCTTTTTTCGAAAAATATCAAAGTGGAGCTTTAAATACTAGGGTCTCCAACGATGCTTTAGATTTTGGGGACATAACTTCCCTAATTTCTGAAACTGCAGGAAATTTTCTTATCAGTATATTGATATTTTCAATTCTAATGGTTTTGAACTTATTTTTGACTTTAATTACTCTAACTGCCGTTCCAATCGTATTATTATTAATGTTTTCTTTGCGTAGATGGGCAAGAGCAGTAAGTCGAGCATACAGAAAGGCGATTGAGAAGGTGAACAATGCAATGGTAGAGTCAATAGAGGGGATCCATGTTTCCAAAAGTTACGGTCAAGAATCCACTATCTCACATCATTTCGGTGAGATAAACAAGGAATATTTCAACGCAACTTTTAAATTAACGTCAATTACACATTTATGGAGGCATATCTTAAATATAGTAGCTTCGATCACAATCCTAATTATAATATATTTTGGTACTCAAGTGTATTTAGAGGGAAGTTTAACAACGGGCACAATATTGACCTTCATACTTTACTTACAGAGTTTTTTCAGACCAATTATTGTGCTAGCTACTTTTTTTCCGCAACTTAGTGCGGGAATGGCCGCATACGAGCGAATTTTGGAAATCCTTGATTCGAGGTTAACAATAGAACAAAATAGCAATGCTATTGAAGTAGGAGAACTAAAAGGAGAAATCGAATTTCAGAACGTCAATTTTCAATACAATAACGAGCATTGGATTTTCAAAGATTTCAATTTTATAATACCTAAAGGAGAAAAGTTAGCTATCGTCGGTCACACGGGAGCAGGAAAAACATCATTAGTGTCTCTTTTGGCTCGATTTTACGACTTTCAAGGGGGAAGCATTAAGGTTGATGGAGTTGATATCCGAGATATGACTTTGGATTCATTTCGAAAAAATATTGCCATGGTTCAACAAGAAATTTTTCTCTTTTCTGGAACGATAGAAGAAAACATTCGCTATGGAAAACATGATGCTTCCGAAGAAGAAATGGAGAGAGCTATACGAACTGTTCATGCTGAAGAAATCATTAAATATTTACCAGAAGGTTTACAAACAAAAGTGGGGGAGAGAGGTAAGGGTTTATCGATAGGACAAAAACAAATTATAAGCTTTGCCCGAGCAATCATTAGTGACCCCAAAATACTCATTCTCGATGAGGCAACTTCTAGCGTCGATGCTTATACCGAAGCTATAATTCAAGAGGCGCTCCAAAAATTATTGGCAAATCGAACGTCAATTATAATTGCCCATCGCTTATCAACGGTAGTTAATGCTGATAGAATAATTGTATTAGATCACGGAAAGATTGTGGAAGAAGGAACACACGCATCCCTCCTTGCCGAAGGTGGCAAGTATTCAAGTTTATATACACAATATTTTGAGCATCAAAGTATTCATTAAATCATTGAATCTTTTTGTCTAAAAAATATATTTTAGAGATTTGCACAATATCTCTCACAGATTTTCGAAAATAATTGTAATTCTTTATCTTACTTTCTTTCAAAATTACTATCAGTTGGTGTTATGATTGTAATACTTCCATTTGGAGTTAAATCTGAATAGTTCACTGTTACTTCTTTATTTACATATTTTTCAATCATAGCCGCCATCACCATAGCCATCGGGCATACTCCTTTAGTTCCAGCGACGGTATGAGCCGTTTTAGCCATAAAACAGTTGTTTAAAGAAAATACGTACGCTCCATCCACTTTCTTTTTCAAGGAGGCATTTTCCACTAACAATGACGTTTTTAACAATTTAATAAAACGCTCTCCAAATTCTTCAACATTTTCTCCTACCATTGGCTCAATTCCTAATTTTTCTGCTTTTTCCATAGATTCCTTCACTGCAGGAAAAATATAATCATTATATCCAATTCTTCCTAAAGTTTCATCAATTCCAGTTTGCAATGTAAATACTCCAATATGAAACAAGCCAGAGATAAAACCAAATTCCTTAGGCATCATTTTATCCATTAATTTGCGTTTTAAACCTATTATACTCACCTATTTAATTTTTTTATTTTATCCATTATTAATAACAGAATTAAATATCTCTTCAGTTTTTTGTAAAATCATATTATGTTCGATAACTGTGGTTATTGGAAATAGGACAATAATATATTTATGTTCTCGTTTCGAGATGGAAATTATTTTTTTTTCTGAGGAGATAACTAAACTTTTCACGTCACCTGCTTTAAATTCATGGGAAAATTTTTTGACTAAATTAATCAACATTCCACCAACTGATGTCTGACGTGAAGTAGCAAATTCCGGTGGAACTTCGGAGAAAATAATCTTACCTTGAATATCATCGAAAATAATTACTCCTTCAGCTTGCAAGAGAATTTATACCTCCTTATCGATTAAAATCATTTAAATTTAACGATTATTTCTCACATTAGTGAATTTAATTACTCTTATATTTATCATGCAACTCTTTAATTATTCTGTAAAATGCGTCAGATACCATTTTTCCAGTTTTTGCAGAAGTGTGATATAAATCTATTATTTTATCGTTCCCAAGTAAATCCTTGATGGAGTCATTTTCTGATTTTCCTTCCTTGACTAAATCTGCTTTGTTAGCAAAAATAATTATAGGGATATCTCCGCAATGGTTTTTGATATCATTATACCAATCTATTACATGTTCAAGGCTTTGTTTTCCAAAATCATTATTTTCAAGAGAAAATACAATAATAGCGGCTTTACTTTCCTCGTAAAAATCAGAGCGTAAAAATTCAAACTCTTTTTGGCCAGCTATATCCCAGAAGTATAGTTTACATTCATCTCCCTCAATATTTAGATCATATAAAGAAAATTGAGCTCCTATCGTTGAGATATAGTCATCTTCAAAAATACCTTGTGTATATTTTTTAATCAGAGAGGTTTTACCTACTCCGCCATCTCCAATTACCGTAATTTTAAATACAAATTTCAACGAACTCCCCTCTATAGTTTTAAACATTTATGTTAATTTTAACTTAGAGTCTAACCTTATAATAATTACTTTTTTATTTCGATCCTTAACATCTTCAAGATATTATCTAAAATTTCTTCAGTTCTTTCTACAATTATATCAAGTGCTATATTTTTAGTTTTTGAAAATAATACAATGATGTAAATGTATTCTCGTTTCGAAACGCATATCCATCGATTTTCAGAAGAGATTAAAATACTGTGTACATCTCCTCCTTGATATTCCAAGGATAACTTTTTTGCAAAATTAATTAGCATTCCGCTCATAGAGATCTGTTTTTTTGAGGAATACTCTTCTGGTACTTTAGCAAACATTATCTTTTCTTGATTCTCATCAAATAATATAACTCCTTCTGAAAGAACTTTATAACCAAAATCTTCTAATAAGCTCTCAATAAGTGGACGTTCCATGAATTGGGATAAATATACGTTGAATTCTGAAAATAAAGTGATATTGCCATCTCGTATTGGAAGCTGATCTTGATATATTTCTAAGAATTTATTTGAGATTTCATTTAAGATATATTCTATTACTTGATTTGGCAAATCATCATAACATTGAATACAAAACGTAATGTTTTCATTACTATTGTAAAAAAGTTTATGTCCACTCATTATTAAAGACTTAACTACCGTACCAGGAATTAATTTTTGCCCAAATTTTTTAATTGCAGTGAAGAATCCTGAGACAATATTTTCATCTAGATTTTCTGGTTTAATACCAATACTTGTTAAGCAAATCCCGGCATTATCATATATATAAATAGATTCAACATAATTTTCTATTGCTTTCTTTTCTTCCATTGCTTTACTCCCTTCTAAAGTCAATTCACTACATCTCTTTTCTATTTAATTTACTTTTTATTGGTTAAGCCTTCAATTTGAGATTTTAAGTGCAGATTCTCTTCCTGACATTTATTTAATTTATCTTGCAACCTCTGATTCTCAATTACTGTTTTATTCGCATTGAGTAAGGTTTGATATAATTGATTTTTCACTTTCTTCAAATCCTTTTCTAAAGTCTTGACGTAATTGTCCTTATCAGACACAAAAGGCCATTCCTCAGTCATTAAATCTCATTCCACCTTTAACTTAGATACTTTACTTTTCTGTAAATTTTATTCTAATATATTATATAATTATTATTATTTATTTTTGAGACACTTTTCCAGTTTTAGTAGGTCGAGTGAAATAACCAATAGTACCACAATCTGTACACTTCTGGGTATTATCATCCAAAAATACCATCGTTTTCTGAAAACAGGAAGGACAGATAAACACTGCTTCTTCGATCTTCTCTTCGGGAACTTCTACAATCATGTCGATGTTAGGAAAAATAGGTGTAGTAATACAGTACATACAAAAACAACGTTTTTTGGTATAATCAAGAATCTCGTTTAACTTTTCAATGGGAGCATCGCTTTCAACAAACATTTCAAGTTTGTAATCATCTACTGCATCTATACCATCCTCTATTCCAAATCCCGTAGTTAGATCAATATCGGCAACAATCCTTATATCAAGTTTTGTCAATTCAATATTTGCCATAGCAGCCCATTTAGCAAAAGCTGCAGAGAAGCATCCACAAAATCCTACCATACAATAATGAACAGGATGTACCGCAGTTCCCCCGCCTCCTAAAATTATAGTTTCGTCAGTTTGTACAGTAATATTACCTGCTCTTTCAGTCGTTACGGTAGTTTCAAACTGTGGCCCATAATCAACATCTAACCGCCATCTTCCCTTAACTTCTAACTTCTTCTTGCATTTAGAGCGGTCCTTCTTATACTCTTCTTGAATTTTTTTGAATCCTTTGAGATCTATTCTATTAAGCAAATTTCAACCCACTAAGTTTCCACAAAGTTGTAATTAATATTAAATGAAGATATTTTCATATAAGAGGTTTTTTTTTCTCATTTCAAGAAATAAAAAAGTTAATAAATATTATGTACTAATAATTCTTAAAATCAGAGGAATGATTAGCCGTGGACTTATTTGAAGGATTATTTATTTTATCTGCTTTTGTATTTTTTATCTCAATGATAAACGCTCTTGCATTAATGGCAAATAACAAGTTGCGGACGGTAAGAATATTTGGTTGGATTTTATTCGTATTGATGTTTGCAATGATTGCGATAATGATCAATTTTTTCATTGTTGGTCGAGATCTGAAGCTTATAATATATTCTATATTAATTATTAGCTACTTATTGACAGAATTTTTATTAGATACGATTTTTAAAATAGATTTTCGTTCTAAACCTAGTTTACATATTCCCTACATCATTTTAGAATATGCTGCGTGTTTTTCTTTCGTCTTTGGGGCTATAAGTATTGATTCAACCTTAGGATGGGTTATATCCTTCCTTTTTTGGGCGTTTTTAGCAGTGTTAGTTTATTATCTCATCAAACAAAGGAAAAACAAAAAAGAGAGTTTAAAAAAATAATAGCTGTCAGTTCATGATCAAAACTATTCGATAGAGGGCAAGTTTAAATACAGGAAATATTTTCTTTGTTCATATACGATTTTTTCAATCACCAATAAAATTACAAATTTCTAACTAAAATAGCGCCTAGAAAATAAATTTCGAAGAAAAGTAATATGCCAATAGTCCTCATCAACTTATGAAAAAAAGATTGCGTTTACATATTCCATTGGTGATGAAGTTAAACTTCAAATTAGATAACATAGTCATCTTGCTATTTCAACTAAGAAAGAAAAAAATCTCGAATCTAGTATTGAATTTAATAATATGATTAAGAGGAAAGAAATGAAAAAAATAGAATTGGTGTTTAGAACCATAGGAGAGCGTACTTCAAAGTTTGCTTTAGAGTTAGCATTAAAAAATATTCGTCCCGATAAATATCATATTATAGATAACCTTAGACCGTTCAGTAGAGCAATGGATTATATTTTAAAGATAGAATATGAACCCGATACAGATTTTGTGGTGTTTTTTGATGCCGATTGTTTACTCTTAGAAGACATAAGACCATTCCTGAATTCAAACAATAGACCTTATGTCGATTGTTATGTTCTTGATAAATTCCGGGGTAAAGTGCATATGGGCGTCCATATTACGCGTATCGATGTGGTCAGAGAGATGCAGAGAATTAGGGTAACAACTAATGACATAAAATATACATTAAGACCCGAAACATGGATCCGTAATTTAGCATTAGTCAATTTAAATAAAGAGAAGTTTTTTAAGAGTTTTAGAATCTTACATGATTTCTGCCAGTATTATAAGGATATCTTTATAAAATATGCTATTCGGGAGTTAAGGAGTAGAACTCCTCTTGAAAGGAAGAAATTAGAGAAAGCAATGGAGAAATGGCATTCAATTGATAAAGATTTTTTGGTTACACAACGGGCAATTGAGCTAACTAGAAAACTAGTCCCTGAAAGCCAAAATACCGCTGAAATCCAGAAATACATAGATACTGTACCCACTATTGCGCAAGATGAATTGTCAAGATTAAAAATTAAAGAAAAAAAGGAGCTCAAAGAGAGGGAGATTCTCGATTTAAGGGCGGCTCTTAATATATTCCGGGAATTTGATACCAAAAAAGGTTTAATATTCTGTATTGGTCTTAGTCGAACCAGCACTAAAAGCTTAACCTATGCTTTAAACAACTTGGGGTTTAATTTAATTCATTATCCCATAGATGAGCAGACATTTATTGAACTTATGAATGGAGATTATCGATTTAGCTTACTTGAAGATTATGACGGTATCTCTGATATCACAGTTGCTCCCTATTACAGAGAATTAGATAAGCTATTTCCAAATAGCAAGTTCATTCTCACAGTACGAGAAAAAACCTCTTGGTTAGAATCATTACGGAAACACTGGGAAACACGCCCACCTTTTAACGATCCTAATGAAGATGAAATTCACCTTAGAATTAGAAGATTTTTACGAGCTGCAGTTTATGGCGTATATAAATTCTCCCGCGAACGATTATCAAACGTCTATGATGCTCATTTAAATAATGTAATGGAATACTTTAAAGATAAACCAGAAAAATTATTAGTAATTGATATCTGTTCTGGGGAGGGATATGAAAAATTATGTCCATTTTTAGGGTTTCCGATATTGAAGGACGCATTTCCTCATATTATTGACAAGAAACAAATGATTGAACTTATTTAACCAATCTTGGTGTTCATACTTGACTCTACTACATGAACGAGTAAATCAAAAAATTGTTTTTATCTGTGGTGCAGGACATTCAGGTTCCACTTTACTCGGATTTATTTTAGGAAGTCACTCTGAATGCTTTTATGCTGGTGAGACCAATAAAACTCAATACTTTAATATGAAAGAACCATCAAAGATAACAAAAGATTGTAAATTCTGTGGACCTAATTGTCGCATATGGAGCAAAGTTGATATTAAAAGTACAATAGATCTATATGAACAACTCAGCAACATTACCAACAAGCGCTTTATAATTGACTCGACTAAGGATTTGAGTTGGTTAAGGAAACAAATTAACATAATGGAAAGAATGGATGTAAAGCTATATTTAATTTACTTGTTACGGGATGGAAGGGCCGTAATTAATTCGCGGATTCGAAAATATCCGGATAGTTCGGTGGAGTCACATATCTATGATTGGATGCAACATATTCAATTAACAAATAATCTTTTTGATCATTTTCAAGGAGTTAAATTGAAAATTCATTATGAGGATCTTGCTATTCATCCAGAAGAGGTTATTCAGAAAGTTTGTAAACATTTTGATTTTTCTTATGAACCAACAATGATTAATTTTTTCAATTTTGACCACCATCCATTAGGAGGGAATAGTGGAACGCAATCTATAATTACTAAAGCCCAAAAAACCACATCTGAGGGCAGAATACAACTTTCTAATCAAAATACGGAGTACTATTCTAATCATCCTTTAAATATTAAGCTCGATCTTCGTTGGAAACAAGAATTAAGGCCAGAAAATCTTATGATGTTTGATCAATTAACGGGATCATTAAATGAGGAATTAAAAAGAGAGTGAGAGGTTTTAATTATTTATTTGATAGACTTGAGTGCCTTTTTCCTTGTTAACAAGGTACTATATAGACTTCTTTTCTTGTTTTCATTACAAAATTGGAGTTAAGTTATTTTAAAATTAAAATTTAATTGCATTAAAAATTGGACTATAATAAGTTAATAATCAAATATTTCTACTGTATTATTATGGGGTTAATTAGTCGCATCTTGGATTGGGGTTTGCGGCAGCTTGTACACTATCGCAAATCCCATCCTTATTACTAATATCAATTAAAAGTCATGCGGTTTTTAGAATAGATATTTTTTATGCTTTTAAAAAACTTATAACATCTTGTTTTATAATTTTCCATCTACCTGCAAGGTTGTGACCATAACCATCATAAATAATTACTTTCGCATTTGGAATTCCCTGAGCGGTCTCACGTACTAATTCAGGAGGATATTCAATATCAGATTCGCCACTAAGAAGTAAGGTCGGTGCGGTGATATCTTTTAACCTTTCCTTAAAGTTCATCTCAACATCTCCTCGCACTTCGTTCAAGAAATCGTTTGGATACTTTATATCTCCCATAAATCTCTTTCCTAGTAATCTCGTAAAAAACTTCAAAAAGACTCCCTTAATTTTCGAGGAAATGATTAAATCTAAAATTGCCGTGAGTGCTTTTCCGTACTTTTCTTGTTTAAAATACTCTGCTGCTCTTTTTTCGATTTCTGCCCCCTCTTCACTAACTTTATAAGACGCAGAAACGATTATGAGTCTTTTTACGATATCGGGGTGACTCACTGCGAGATATTGGGCTATCTGACCTCCTGTCGATGCGCCAATCACGGTTACGGGCGTTTTAAATTCCTTTCGGATCATTTCAGCATAATCATCTGCCATTTCGTCAAAAGAATAATTTTTTGGTAAGTTTGGTTTACGCCCCACAAGATATACAGTAAAACGCTCTGAGAATTCTTTAGCAGATCGCATAAATTGCTTTAACATAAATCCAGAGGGAGGTTCATTGGTAAAAGAGAGCGCCTCTATATTGAACAATATCTCTGAATTATTACCCACTCGAGCATATGGGAGTCCATTTTCAGAAAAACCAGTCTCTATCCCATGCTTTTGTTTATACTTTGCATCTTTTTTAGACATTATCATCACACTGGAAGGAATATTTTGTTACTATTTATAGCTAAATTATGCTTCCCTATAAGTAAATTATTTAATCTAGCGCGTTTAGTGTTTTATATTTATTGAAAATTTACTATTCTATCTCTAAAGATTTTTATTTTTCATAAATAATATATTTACATTAACTATTGAAAAATCAAGGAAAAAAAATTGATAGAGAACCCGAACAAATCAAAATATTCATTTTACGTGATCGCGCCTTTTAATTCAAATATGGTCCTTGATTATTCCTCTCTAATTGGAAAATATGAACAATTCAGGAAACTTTTGTGCATAAAGCTGCAAAAAATATGTCCTGATCAAGTCCTAATAGAAAAGTTTGCAAATGAAGAGGCTCCGATTGAGCGAATTAGAGCTTGGATGCGTGAAAAAAGAGAAAGAATGAAGAGGAAATCTCCGGTTGATGAATTGTTATTTAAAGGAACTGGTGGAAGTGGTGCAATGAAACGGGATAAGAGTATTGTAACTATTCAAATCAATCAAAAGATACAATTACCATTAGATGTAATAGGAATAGACATTTTTGACTCAAATCCAGTAGTTATATTGGAAACAATGAGCTTTCATGAATATGGAATTGGAATGATATACTGTAAAGTAAATCTATCCTTTAGACAAGAATTCATGAAGATTGAGCAAAAAAAACCCAGAAAGGTTATGGCGGATCTGTTAGATCAAATATTAAGAAACTCAACACTTCTTAGAGCAACTGAAGCGACTAACCTCCAAGTATTCAAAGCATACCAAGAAGCCTCGGAGGAATTTGAAATCAAGAAAGCTTTAATGACCTATGAAGATTTATTTGATAAGCAAAAATTTGGCATTCCATTATGGGGCCACATTGTTCTCGTTAGGAATAAAGTAAGTAATGATGAGATCCTTCCTATTGAAAATTTTATGAAGGAAGTTATTGAAGTTAGCCATCCAGAAGGAGCCATAAATTTTGCAAAGGGAACTAAGGGGTTTGTTCATATTGGCTGGGGTAATAGTTTATGGGTAAATTTAAATAATACTGAATTAAACTATGCAAAAGAAACATTACGATATCTGGAAATAGAGTATCGAACTCTCCAAGTTTTTAACGACATATTATATAAACGTCTAAATCAACTTGCTTCTTATAGTGCCTTGCAGAAACGGCGTATTAAAAGAGCAATTAAATGGATAAACAAATTAAGGATTGAAATGGAACTTTATTCTTTAAACAAACAAAATTATCTTCAAAATCTCGCTCCGTTTGCCCACTTTATTTACAATGAAGCGGCGACGAGCTGGAGAAGTTCCCAGATGGAAGAATTTTTCATTAATAAGTTGGATGTTTTTGAATATTTACATGATCGAGGAAAGGAGCGACTCCAAGAAATTAGTGACAGTAAAATTAATAACATTTTGTTTGTGTTTACTTGTCTTTCACTAATAAGTACGTTTATAGATGGACTAATGTTTGTGTTTGCAGAACACATCGCAGAATCATTGGCTTTTCGATTGTTTTTATTGCTGTTTCCTCCTCTCGCGTTTATTATACTTATTGTTCTAGTCATAGAACGAATTATTGGATGGAGAAAACGGTGAGTCTAGTTATTCTATCCCTTCAATCAATATTTTTTATTTAAAATCATTAGTTGAGGTTGTTTAGGATAAAACTGAGAAGATTGGAAGTATTAAGTAACGACGAAATCAAGAGAATTCATGAGTCCACACTCCAATTAATGCAAGAGATTGGGATCCGTGTTGACTCTGAAGATGCTCGTAGAATATTTTTAGATAACGGGGCTGAAATTGATAATAATACTCAACTAGTAAAAATTCCAGAATATTTGGTCAATCAACAATTAAATAAGGTCCCAGATTCGTTTTTTTTGTATGGTAGAGATGAGAAAGTGAAAGTTGAGATAAATACAGATAACATTCATTTCGCAACTCAAGGAGCGCCTACTAAAATCTACGATAATCAGAATCCTTTAAAGACCAGAGACGCAAGTCTTAAAGATTTCATAAAATTTTTAACAATTGTAGATTCCTTAGAATATATTTCGTGCTCACACTTAGATCTCTGGCCTGTTGATATCCCTTATGTTAGTCTTCATTGTCACGCTATTAAGGAATGGGCTAAAAACAGTAGCAAACCATTTGGTATGGGGTGTAGAGGTGAGATCATGTCAGAAGACTTGATGAACCTTGTCTCAATTATCATTGAAAGCAGAGAAAGTTTGATTAAAAAACCACGTCTTATTGGCTTTTTTAACCCTTTAAGTCCACTAACCTTGCCAAAAGTTTTACTTGGAGGTCTGATCACTTTTGCTCGATATAAACAGCCTCTAATTATAGCTCCCGCTGCAAGTGGAGGGCTGAATGCACCTATTACGCTCGCAGGGTTATTGACCCAGACAAATGCAGAAGTATTATCCACGATAATCCTTACCCAACTAATCACACCTCACACTCCTGTTCTATATGGAACAGTAAATACGCCAATAGATCCCAGAACTGGGAATGTTGCATGGGGTTCGATAGAAACGAGTCTGATAACCATTGCGAGTGCTCAATTAGCACAATTTTACAATATTCCCTCTCGCGCTTCAGGATGCATAACTAACTCAAATTGTTTTGATATGCAAAATGGTCTTGAGCGCTTCAACACACTTTCTGCTGCTGCTTATGCGGGCATTAATTATGTAACCTGTGCTGGAACCTATGAGTGTGGTTTAGCGTCAAGTCTAGAGTTACTCGCTATTGATAACGAGTTAGCAGGAATGGTGTCGCGTGGGAGAGAAGGAATTAAAGTTACAAGGGATACAATAGCCTATGATGAAATTAAAACTATAATGGAAGGTCTCCATAAAGGCAAACACTTTTTGGGTTTACGTCATACGGCAAAAAATGTAAAAAGTGAACTCTACATACCTGTATTAAGTGAGAGAAATACAAGGAATACATGGTTAAAAAATGGAGCTGCTGATATGTTTGAAAAAGCACGAGTTAAAATCCAAGAGATTCTTAAAACTCAGGAAACTTATAAATTGCCAGCTAGCATTGAAAATGATATAGAACAGTACATAAAAAAGGTGGAAGAAAGAAATATAAATGAATATATTAATTCAAAATAAGTTCTAATTCAATGCTTTTTTTACATAATTGTAAATATTTAAATATGAATCCAAAAATAACTCCAATTATTAACTGTAAGTTAATGAAATCCATAAAGAAACGTGAAAGAAAATGGCAGAATTATCAAAAATTTTCAAAATTGTATTAATCATCAACATCATCGCAGCATTTATTTATGGAATCTTATATCTATTTATTCCTGAAATATACGCGGCAATGATTGAGTCTCCCTCCTTTAGCCTTCAATTCTGGAGACTTTGGGGAGTTACATGTTTGATATTGGGTATTATGGGAATTATAGGTCTCTTGCGAAATGATTGGATACAATTCAAAATCCTTTTTGAATTCACTATCCTCTGGTTACTTGGAATGAATATATTGAATATTATCTATCTAATTGATCCTAGCTTTATTCATTCCCCAACGAGTTTTATTTCAGAAATGATGGATGTTATCATTATTTTTGTCCTTATTGCTCTCGACATTTATACTTGTATGCGAGAAAATAAAGAATAACCAAAAATCCTAATCATTTTTTTTTCTTTTACCTTTTAGTAATGATAAATTCAGTTCCTCTATTTTAGTAAAATGATAGGTTAAATTAAAAAAGGAATTGTTAAAATATTTCTATTTTCTTAGAGATTATCTTCGGAGATTTATCGTCTGGTTCGTGATTTTCCTTTCGAGATAGAATTTCGCTTGATTTTGGAATATTTAATATCCAAAACCATTTAGTTAAATATTCTTTATCTATTTTAGCCATTCGTTCTCTTTCAATAATATCGGCATATTCATTCTTCGCATCCTTTAATCGAGTGACTCGAAAAGAGGGTGACACTTCATAATTTTTGCTAATCTGTATGATTTTTCCCAATTCTTCCCTCTTTTTTTGTTTAGAATCTATTAAATCATCGTATTCAAAGAAATTATGCCATACATCATCTTTCATAGGTGGTATTATTATGATGGGGATAATATAATCAATTTCCCGAAATAGATGTTCTCTCAAGTAGTCTTTAATTTTTAACTCAAATCCCGAGGAGGAAATTAAAATGAGATTGGTTCTGATGCTAAAGCATAACCTTTTCTTTTCTGATTTAAATTGCTTCGAAAAATTTTTGATTTCGTTCATCAATTTAAGTAAGTCCATATAAGAATAGGGTTTATAGGAGCGATTACAATAGATAAAAGTAAGTTCATAATCATAGAGGGGACTATCCTCGTTTTGTTGAGCAAGGATTTCTGGATCAGATTCTTGCTTTGAGATTAATACCAAATCAAACATACGTTGGAAAATATCCGTTTTTAGCGCAAAATCATAATTACGATAAATTTTCGTACGTTCCACTCCAGTATTAATGATCCCTTTCTCGATGGAATTAACATATGGATAATAGAGTTCTTCCCAGTCTTCCCACTTTCCGTTAATTGAAGTTACTGAAAAGGGAAATTTCATAATTTCATCTGAATAATCAATATTAGCATAGAGATTTTTGATAATAGCAGAAATTATCTTACTTTCAAGACTAAATATCTTTCTTTTCCTTTGATCCATTTCGACTTGAAATTCGGAGAGTTGAGTAAAGGGATAATCGATTTTTCCTCCATCATAGGTTTTAAGAATTTGAACTATCTCATCTTCAACTAATTTAATGTCTTTTATGGTATCATAATCGATTTCGAGAGCTTGAGCAAGAGATGAAATATTAAATAGTATAGCGGTTAAGTAAGTTCTTTCAAAATCGTAATCAAGAGAAGCATGGATGATTAACATGATGCCTTTTTCGCTAATGCCTAATACCAAAAGAGACTCTTCAGAGACGCGAGAATTCTGTGAAATGGTCAATTCGGAATTGAATACTTTTTCCAAGCTAGAATATATCTTATTAATAGGTACGAGTTCTTCAATGATTTTGATTCTCATATGCAATCACTCGGATTATTCTTTTTTTATAATATTCTGGATGTTCAGTTCTAGTCATCCGTTTTAATAAGCTAAGGATCTGTCGCTTTGCAATCGGACGGAGTTCCTCAAAATTTACGTCTTCTGGGTTAAAATCTCTACTTATCTGTACCTTAGAGGTTTTACTTTTATTCTTTTTATATTGGAGATGTTTTTTATAAATTTTACCCCGATGATGATATCTCCTACATTTGGCACAATAATATTTTTTCAAGTTTAAATATACCTCAAATAAGTTGTTAAGGTTATTAATTTTAATTTCTTCTCTTATCACGCAATCTTAATATCAATTTCGATTTTTAAAGTAAGAGAAAAAATTCATGGTATCACTCAAATCTCTTTTTAAGGGAATTATATCCTTCTGAAGTCCTAATTAATTTTTAGGGATAAGAGATTCAAATATTTCCTACTACTATTATATATAAAGAAGCGATAATATATAATTTTTAGCATAAAAGTATAACATAATCTTTAATCCCCATAATTGATTTTAGATATCTCATGAAAGTCACTTTAATAAGTTGAATCTTGAGGAAATGAACTTTTATTCAGTATTATTTAGATCTTATCTTCCTAATCCTCTCTATCGCTAAGGAATTCTTCTTTAAGTTTTCGAAGAATGTTTCTCTTTCTTATCCAATGGAAAATAAACAATGAAAATGCACCGATAGAACTAAGTCCGACTATTAGAAGAACTAGCAATATGATATTTAATGGGTAAAAACCTGCTGAGGGAAGGATATAATCAACTAATAATCTTATGAAATGAAAGTCGGTATTCCCAGTAGATACGACTACCACATTCAAATCGGGAATTATAACGATGTATTGTTCGTATGAACCTCGAGCAGTATAGGCGTTTACCCAGTTATAAATCCACCACTGATATCCATAGCCTATACCGTTTCCTTGATCAAATTCTAACTCCTTGTAAAGAGTTCTCGAACGAGCTATCCAATTGGATGGAATAAGCTGAGAATTATTCCAATATCCATTATTTAGATATAAAAATCCAAATTTAGCCATATCTCTTGGTGTAAGGTATAATAAAGTGCCTCCATTTGGTATTCCCTGGCTATCATTGTTCCAAGTATAATTTGTAATATTTAAAGGACCAAATATATGGGTTTTTGCATAATTGAAAGTTCCATTAGGGGTCTGTTGGTCGAGAATAGCAGATAATAAATGAGAACATCCAGTATTATAATTCCATACCGATCCTGGTTGATCTACCATGGGACGATCTAAGATATATTGAACCCAATCAGACGTTCCTGCCATAGCATAATAGTTAATTTGATCCGTCCAATCTAGCCCAGACGTCATCGTTAGCAAATGTTCAATAGTTAGTGCTTGCTTTCGGGAATCTAAATTATTAAATGTTCTATTTGGGAAGTAATTAAGAACATAATCGTCTGTTCCTACAATATAGCTCTCTTCAATTGCAACCCCAATAAGAGCGGAAGTAAATGCTTTTGTGCATGAATAAATATGATGCGTCTCATTCATTTCATAAAAATTTGAAGGATATGATTCATACACTAAATATCCATTCTTAACAATTAGAAGTGAATCAATATATCCCCTTATATTCATTTCATTGATAAAAGCTTCCATTTCATTTAATTTCTGAAGGTTCATTCCCTGACTCTCTGGTGATGTGGTTCTCCAATTAGCAATAGGCCAATATTCAGAATTAGAAGATCTTAATTTTGATGTATCCGTATACGGCATAAATAGAGAGCTTACTTGAAACCAATAACTTAAAAAACATAACGAAAAAAGGCAGTAAAATAAAATGAAAAGTGAGGTATAGTTCTCTTTGTTATAATTTTTCATAAAAATAAATTTCTCCATTTTTTAGTTTAACGAGTTTGCTATAATAGAAAAGTGTGATTTAATTATTAAAAAATAAATGTTAGTCCATTGTTTAATCTAGTATAAGATTTTAGAAAGGATTTGAAATAAATGATGTTTGCGTCTTATTTCGTATACATTCTTAAATTTCTGGACCAATAGTTGTATATATCGTTCCAAAATTCATCTTTCGAGTTGGGGCTGCTTTCATTTCAGCCCAAGTAGCTCCATCCCAGCGAAATATTTTATTTGAATGTGGATTAGGCAATCGGATATCAATATCCTCGTCAATAGTCCCTAAGAAGCACCATAGATATTTTTTACTTGCTCGTGTACCTCCATGATGCCAATGACCTGGTAATTCTGATTCAAAACGCCAAGAGTCAGTGTCATATTTGTAAATTAAGTGAAGTTTTTTAACGGGGCCTCTATAATTTTTTCCTTGTGGATTATAGAACTTTTCATTAATATTCCATCCTCCAATGATATGGAGTTCACTCTTCCATTTATCACCTGATCCATCGGTAGTAGGTATTGGACACGGAGTCATTACTTCCCAAATATCTTCTTGTGGATTATAACGTTGGTTCAATGCACCTTCATATGGATTTTGTTCAGGCTCATCTCCAGTATTGCCCGTGGAATAATAAAGCCATCCATTATAATAAGTAGGGAGCGGAAAGGATTGGGTGAAAGGGGCATCCGCAACTTCTTCGTCCCATGAATCGTTCACCAAATCATATTTCCAATTCCAATTAACGCGATGAGAAGGGCCTTGTAAATTATCGCCGCCAAATAAATATATAAAATGGTTCTGAACTACGGGATAAAACTTACCTAGTTTACTACGTGGTTTGGGCATCTTTTCGTACAATTCCCATGCATCCTCTTCTATTTTATATACTTGCACATAATCGCAACACCCTGAATGAGGCTTAGTTTTCCCACCAAAACAAAAGATCTTACCATCAAAAAAAGTCCAACCCGCTCCTTGGACAGGGTGGGGCATTGAAGTCAGTTCTCCATTTTCACTACTATACCACCTTTTTTCTTTGATACTATATACGGTAATGTCTCCTGCAATGTATTTATTCTCCACTTTTCCACCAATAGCCCATAAAAATTCTCCCTTGCTCATACTAAATTAAATAAATAATGAAATCTTGTTATATTTTGCTATTAGGAGTCTAAGAATTATTCCAAAGATTATAAAATATGTGAAAGAAAATGGTTTCTAAAGAATATGCATATGGAGTTTGTGGAGTGTTTTGCGAGATGTGCCCCAGTGGAACCGGAAAAATCACTCAATTAGCAACCAAACTTCTTAATCTCATTGAAGGCTCCTATACATGGGCTGAAGTTAAGGTCGATTTTAGATTCAAAGACTTAAGAAAGGGATTAGAATGGCTTACAAAAGATACATGTCCAACTTGGCAAAATATAGAGGACCCTTGGTGCGAAGTGCTAAAGTGTGAAAAAGCTCAGATGTTAAGAAGTTGTTTAATGTGCGAAGATTTTTTGAAATGTCCATCCACCGAATATCAACGAGATAGATACCCTTTTGTGATTGAAAGTTATGAACGTGTCAAGAAAGATGGACTGGAAAAACATCTAGAGGAAGAAAGAAAAAAGGCTCAGAAAGGAATTACTCTTATAGATATCCGGAAATGGTAAATTATTTTTTATATGAAAAAGAGAATGAAAATGAAAACAAATCGAAGTAGAACGAAGAAAAACAAGAGATTAATAGTGCTTTTTATAATTTCGATAATAATTCTATCTGCTGTTCTTCCAATCTTGGTTTATTTTTCTACCTTATTTGATTAATAAATATTTATTTTTGAGAGATATTTTTAGTCTGATTTTTGAAAGATAACCGCTTCCACTCTATTAACCTTAGGATGGCCATACTGAAAAAAAGTATCAATACTGACCACCAATTATTCGAATTTCTAATAATGTATGTATTTGTAATGAAAGAAGAGCTGTGCGCAAACATGGCACATAACACGTTTTTCTGAGTGAAATTAAAAAGGACATCGTAAATAAAAGAACTAATGACCATACCACAGTAAGAATAGAAACTCACTTCTAAACCATTTGCAATGTTTATTGGTTGATGCCAAGTCCACCAGAAAGTTCCTAATAATAAACTTCCAAAAAGCAAGCCAAACTTCTTTTGCAGTCTAGGAATTGCAAATCCACGCCATCCCGGTTCCTCTCCTAAAGGACTAGTTAAAAGTCCAGCAAAAAAGGTAATAGGAATGATAATTAAAAGCCAAAATCCAAGAGACTCAAGGATTTCTAGATTTATTATTATTAGTTCAGCCCCAGGAGTTAGAATAAAGTAAATAAAATTTCCAAAAATTTGAGAGAGTGGTATAAGACAAGCTGCTAAAAAAAACCAACCTATATGATTTTTCTTTGGTTTTGAATTAGCAAATATTTTTTGAAGGCTTATTTCTTTATCTGTTAGTTTTTCAAAAATAATTATCGTAATAAATGGAGAAAAAGCACCAATTGTGGAACCAATAATTATTGGGATTGGAAAATAAATTAATCCTAGTTTTGATAACGCCATTGGAATCCAAAAGGACCAACTAATCATCAAAACAAAAATAAAATAAAGAATTAATTGATATTTCAATATAAAAATTTTAATCGACTCTTTATTCATCTTTATTTCACCTATTTTTCTCATTTCATTTTAAGGAAACATGGCATAAAAAGTGAAAATTACTATATCAGGGAAAAAATGGATAATCCATGCCCAAAAAAAGCCTTTCGTCTCTAGAAGACTCTTTCCTAAAAACCAACCGAGAAAAGCAGAAAGCAAAACTCCAAGAATTCCACTCGGGACCCCATAGAAATGACCAAGTCCGAAATATACAGTCGTGAGCAAAAGTGCATGCTTTTTTCCTAACTTTTTCCATAATTCCGATAAAGGCGCTGCTCGTAAGGTGAATTCCTCATTAAAGGCATTCATCGCAGCTATAAGGATGGCAACAGGTAATAAGGGCAAAACACCGAAAAAATCATCTAATGTTGGGGTTTGAGATACCAATAAGAATATTAGAGTACCCACTGTAAATATTATTGCGAAAATGCTACCAATATTTGTCCATGGCTTTGGTTCCTTCATCCCAAGTAGCCTTGAGGGTTCAACTAATGCTTTAATTTCGCCTTTTACTAAGAAAAAGTCTTTACGCTTCCTTTTAATAGAAAACAAGTAGATAAGAACAGCAATTGCAGGAGTAAGCCGAAGAAGATGGATCATTAAAGAGGATAAAGCCCAAGGCAGGCTATTAGTCCAATCTATCCAGTAGATGCTATTCCTGACCCAAGGAATTATCCCCCATTGCCAACCGCCCCCAAAGCCGAAAAGAAAAATTATAAGAATTATAGCAATGAAAGACCTTAAGGATTTGAAGTTCTTGACTACTAATGAAAGTACGAAGAACCCAAGTAGAATAAAAAACGTAATATAGGGCCACCAAAGCGGTTCTCCTAACCCAAATTCTCTCCATAGGATTAGCGAAAAAGAACTAGCTAAGAGTACTACTACCCAAGCCACCACTAGAACTTTTAAATCAGTACTTTTATAAGATTTAGAATCATAATTATTATCCAAACTTGTTATATTATTCCCTTCATTGGTTTCGTTTAAACCATTTCCTAGAAAGTCATTGTTTACCATAATGCCTTTCTCCATATTTTTAGTTATATAATGTTTAATCTTAATGAAATATTTAAATAAACTTTTTCCTATTCATCTTAGAGATTAATTTTTAAGGGTGCAATACCAAATAAAACTCATGGGAGCGCTATATTCAATTAGTACCATCCGAAAAAAAGTAAAGGAATATGGAAAAAAAATTAATACTCCAAAGAAACTACTCACAATTCGAGGTACTACTGACGGATTAGGTACGCCTCATATCGAGATTAATGAAGCAGGGTATCATTACGTAGTTTCTGAAAGAGGATCAGAATTTAAACGCAACACTACCAAGGATTTCCATACTTTATTGTACTGGATATTTAAAGATATTATATTTAAAATGGCAAGTGAGTATGAACTAAATCATCGAAAACCAGAAGAGGATTTTAGAAGTTTGTTATTTAGTAAAAGCCTCGAACTTTTTAAAAAACTCGATCACCAATGGTACGCGTGGGAAAAAGAGGATATTGAGAACATTTTAAAAGAGAGCCCTTATGAATCTTAAGAGTATCTTACTTGAACGGAAAAATATAAAAAAAAATAAAGTTTAAGGAGTTGCGACAGCTGCGAGAGCACCAAGATACCCACTGAGGAAGAGAACCGCCAAACCTGCAAGGATATTTAAACCCAAAGTCATCGCATTGAGCCTCATTTTCATTGGGGGGCTAAAAGATCGGACACGATCGATAATCTGACTGCGAAAGATGCTTAAAAAAATCATTACAAAGTAAAGAATATGCTTTATACTTAAAAGCGTCGCGTATTCAGTTTCGAAACTGAGAAAACCCGTAGTTAAGCCCACCATTGCCGCTTGCCGAGACATTAGAATCCCCGTTACTAATAATCCAATAATGCTTATATAGACTAACACACTAAGTCGTTTTTTAATTGATGCGTGGATTGCTTCAGTTTCCTTGGATTTGCCAAGAATTTTCCACAGAGAAGGAAGCACGGCAAAGGCAAGAGCTAGCATCCCTCCAATCCATATTGCAGTGAATAAATCATGGAGGAAATTAATTATTGATGAAACCACTACCATTAGAGGAGCCATACTATTTCAATTATGAGGAGATATAAATAGTTTTAGCTTATAGGAAAAAGGAAGGTGAAATCTTACTCTAAGAGTTTGACTACTTGATATGAGAGCCCATCATGATTTCTGATAGAGAATCCGCTTTCACTCAATTTAGTTTCTAAATCTATTTTCCCGCTTCGAAATAACATGAGTAAATATTCTGCAAAGATCTCTCTTGTTATCGAATAATCCTTGAGAATTTTATTGTACAATTCCTCAATAGAGACTGCCCGAATTCCCAACCATTTTTCTGTCATGGTATTGACCTTTTCATTCATAATTTCAAGTAATACATTCTCATTTCGTATGAATGGATGTTCGGAAATCGAATCGAGTAGCTTTTGACCTTTCACAGTCTTTTCTGAAGGTT
>Ga0180433_10002268_pt1 | contig 30032 bp, 39 predicted proteins | sample SS_ome_8_FD_132980 | JGI IMG/M metagenome (GOLD analysis project Ga0180433, IMG submission 132980) | Hypersaline lake sediment archaeal communities from the Salton Sea, California, USA - SS_1_D_1 metaG | ecosystem: Environmental > Aquatic > Non-marine Saline and Alkaline > Hypersaline >... | reverse complement strand
TATTAATTTCTGTTGGTTTCTCAGATATTACAACAAAATTTTTAAAAGGTATCCACCAACCGCAATTACAGGCTATGTCATACATAATATCTAAACCTTTAACTGCGTTTTTGTTCCATTTTAATTCTGGAAATTGTTCGATAAAATATTTATAATACATAATCCAATGTATCTCGTTTTGTGAGTAACCGTAGATAAACCAATTATATTGCATTTTGTTATCCCAGATGTTATCCTCGATGTTATCCTCGATGTTATCCCTGATGTTATCACTGATGTTAGCCTCGATGTTATCCCTGATGTTATCCCTGATGTTAGCCCCGATGTTATCACTGATGTTAGCCTCGATGTTATCACTGATGTTATCCTAGATGTTAGCCTCGATGTTATCCTCGATGTTATCCTCGATGTTATCCCTGATGTTATCACTGATGTTAGCCTCGATGTTATCCCTGATGTTATCCCTGATGTTATCCCTGATGTTATCATTATTTTCTTTTGCACACTTTTTAATAAAATTAATAAAAATATTTGAACCATAAGGACTATCCATAAAATAAAAACGTGGTTTTTTATATCCTGCCCATTCATACATATCGCTTAATTGCTGTTTTGCTTTTTCTTTATCCATAGGTGATATATCTAATCCTATTTTATGCCCCTTGTTACGATAAATTTCTATCTTTTTTTCTTGTTGTTCTGTTAAATTTTTAATCATATCACTCCTCCTTATCCCTTAATGGACACTTATCATTTATTAAAAGTATCTGTAAAATGTATCTCTATATATTTTTTGTATTTTTTCGTCTTTACTTTCATTTTTAGCCTCCAAAAGGAGCAGCTCATCGGTAGGCCCTATATTACTTAGTGGGATAAGCGGTAAAGGGCTTTTGGAGAGTCTGCTCCCCGTATATCTTATAAAATCGTTTCAGCTGTCTCTTTTTCTATCTGACTCATTTCTTTAAAATAATAAGAAATATATTCTTCTTCTGTAAATTCATCAGATTTTACTTGAATGAATTTTGCACAATGAAAATTTGGAAGTCTTAAGAATTTTGGATTTACTAATTTGACACTTTTAATTCGAAGGCAAAGCATTCCTCTTTCTATTTTTAAAGTCTTATCATAATCACTGATTATACCAACTAAAGAAATACCTGCACATTTCGCGTATAATTTATCGACGTCAACTCCGAATTTTTTATATATATCCTCTTTCTTTATCAGCATTATAATCCCCTATTAGTATTTATATCTACATACAGTATACTCATTTTAATAAACAATATAGTATACAATATTTTTCTATTTTCTAATAAGTATAGAGAATTAAATAAAAGATTAAGTAGAGTTAACAAGTTATTATTATTACTAAAATTCTTAGACATCTTATAGGATATTAAGTTTTTTAAAACCATATTCATCTCTCTGGTGTCCGCCTCTCATTTTACAAATAATAATGTGAAATTATATATGATGCTTTATTATAATGAAGCCACGTCACTCTGGATGATCCTGACATGTCACAGAATAGTCACTCATAAGCTTGCTTCTATTGCATTAAAGAAATTATTGATATTATTTCCGATATGGTGTTCAGCGTATTTTGAGTTGGCTTTACGATCTTCATTAGTCCATTTTCTTCTTCTTTGTTTTTTTTCTTCTTTTCCCAAATAATCAATTCCTTTAAGCTTTTTAGTTTTCTTCATATTAACCTCCTATCGTTTTAAAAAATCTATTATATTTATTTCAGCTTTGTCTTTATAACTATAACCCTTACCTTCAACAGTTTCATCATACCCATGCTGTAATAGCTTTTCGTTTCCAAAATCTAAAGCATCTCCCAATACTTTATCTGGATATAATGCTAAAATATCATAATCAAGTTTGTTTACTGCTGCTTCAATAGTGATCTCAGCCATTTGTTCTTGACCATTCATCATTGCTGGTATAGTTCCAATAAGAGCATCTCTAAATTTTTCAAAACTCTTTTGCTTTTTAGGTGCTTCTATTGAAATTCCAATATCTGTAAAGTCGTCAGGATAACAAAAAACAACAATAGCTTTTTTAATTGGTTTATTTGGAAATGCTTTATTATAAGCTGTCATTGTTAAGAAAGGATTGTTCGCTGCTACTCCACCATCAACAAACCAATGGATGTTTTCATCAGGCATTTTAATTGGTGTAGCTTCGAATACCCCAGGAATTCCTGATGTTGCCATAAGAACTTCCCATACTTTATAATGTTTTAATTCTGGATCAAAACTACTAAAAAATACTGCTTTTTGAGTATTAAGATCCATAGTAGTAATAACTATATGAGTGTTGTTTATTTTTGCTAATTCTTCAAGAGTTATATCTCCAAAAATACCTTGTAATAATTTTCTGGTTGGTGTTCTATCTAATATTGCTTTAGCTCCAAATGTAAAACCAGCTGCTAGTCTAATGTTATCAAATATGCTTCCCATACCTCCTTTATAAACATCTGCATTTGTCTTTATTCCTTCCCATATTTCTTTAGCTGTCATCCATGGTTGAGGAATTTCTGGTGCCGCATCTTTTATTACACTACCAAATTTACAGAACACTCCAGTATTTAAACCACCAATTGAAGTTCCTGCTATAAACTTACATTGTTCAAAGACTCCTTTTTGTGCTAAAGCAATTAGTCTTCCAGCTTGATCTCTTCCGTTTGCTCCACCACCTGCTAGAAAAAAAGCAAATGGTTCAATTACGAAATCAATAGGTTTACATTCTTTCGTTATTAGTTTAAAATCAATTTTTTTCTTATCATCTTCTCCCCACCATAAAAATTTTCCCATTTTAATCATCTCCTTTTTTAATTTTAATACCATTTCTAAACATTTTAGTTTTAACTTTTTTTGCAATTTTTTTCAAATTCAAAGTTTCTCTTAAATTAGTAGTAGTTTGTTGTTGTATTTCTTGTATTTGTTCCATCACATCAGGCTTTTTTAAAGCATTGCCATTTTGTCTCATCTTCTCATCTCCTAAAAAGGTAAGTGTTCTAACATCCATTGTCCTATCTTCTCTTTGTTAGCTCCTAATAACCATGCAGTTATTGCTAATATAATTACTAATATTGCTAATATATATCTTGAATTCATAAAAAATGCTTTTATAGCTACTAATAAACCAGCTATTATTTTGCCAGCACTAAATTTTCCTTTTACTAGTTCAGTTCTTTCTTTATAATCAAGTTGAGTCATTAAAATATTTATATTCTTGTTTATTTCATTTATAGGTTTTTCAAGATCTTCTAAACAACCTCTTATTTGCTTATACTTTTGATTCATTACTTGCATGTTAGTATCAGTCTTTTGAGCCATATCAACAAGAGTGCTTAATATATCTTTGAAGTGTATCTGAGTCTGTGATATTCTAGCTATGTTCTTTGAAAAATCTAGTATCACCTTAGTGATATCAATTTCATTCTTTTTCTTTGGCATTTATTTCTCCTTATGGTGATACTTGATAGAATGCTAATATTTCATGACCACCTGCTTCTGGTGTATATGTAAAAGTAATAGTATCATTTGGATTAACTGTAGTTGTTATATTAAAATCTTGACCATCTTCTTGAACTTGTCCATTAAAAGTAATGAAAATAGGAGCTATTATATCAATCATTCTATTTCCTGGAGTTTGAAACGCTACTTTAACTCCATCACTATAATGTTTATCTTGAACATAGTCTGTTGATAATACTAAAGCATCTACAAATTGTTTTATTGTAGGCGTTGGAGATACTCCATCATATGATAATGTAGCTCCTGATACATTATCAACTCCACCTACTATTTTTATTTCAGGAAGTTTAATAGATCCATCTATAATTTGAGAACTTCCTATACTATTATCAATCATATCTTGTATTCTTATCTTTTTTGTAGCCATTTTACTTCCTCCTAAGGACTTGGATTAGGATCATAAGTTTTAAAAGCATTATATAAATTTTGCAATGCTGTTGCATTCGCTGAAGATTCACCTGCTTTATATATTTCAGTATGTGAATCTGTATATTTAATAACTAATTGATAATATAATCCTACTGAAACAGGAGGATCTGGAGGAGGACCAGGATTTATATATTCTGGTTCTATCTCGCTAAAAGTCATTTCTGCTACATTATCAAAATTTATAGCTATATCTCTTGTTTCTTTAATATTTCCTTTTGGAACTATTTCATCTGTAACTATCCAATTAAAATTATAAGTAGGTGATGGCATAATTATAACCTCTTCCAGAATACTATTCCAAATATTCTACAATCTTCTGCACTAAAATCACCAGCTTTTGTTGCTGCTACATATATTTTTTTAGGAGTAGGGTCTAATCTTGAAAATAATGATATATAATCAGTTCCTATAGAATTTGGTTCCATTGCAAAAAATATACAACCTATAAGCTTGTGCGTCACGTTCCATTCAGGAAAATGATAATATCCTGTATATCTATTATCTGATGCATTATAATCTATTTGTCCTTGAACTAACATTATTTCAATATTATTAAAATCAGTAGCAGGATTTATATCCATTCCTTTTCCTGTCCACCAACCATCATAATTAAAAGCATGATCAGCAGTTCCAGTACCAGCAGAAAATTGTTTCAAAGAAGTATAAATTCCTAAATATCTCATTATAGTTTGGTTCAAAGGAATTGTTGTTATCTCTGTTCTTTTTTCTGGAACACTACTAGCATCATGAAAAATATCTCCTGTGACAGTATCATCTACTAAATTATTAGGCTGATAGTTTTTTGTTTTTAATATTTGAAAATTATCAAATACTACGTAATTAGATGAATCAGTTGTTGTATTAAAAAACGTTATTGTTATTACAGAGCTTCCTATCCAATCTGCTAATATTTTCTGTTCGGTTGATTGATAATCTGGAATATCATAATTCATTCCACTAACAGATAAGCGCATATACCCTCCGCCTGGAAGTTGTTGCGTTGCTGAACAACTAAAATTAAAAATTGTATTAGAATCAATATTTATATTTGCAGGTATAGTTATGACTATTGTTGCTCCTGAAGTTATATTATCAACTTTTAATCTTTTTTGAAAAGAACCAAAAGGAGTTGAATATACACTATAATTTGCTCCTGTTATAGTCATAACTCCGTTTATTTTTCCATTTATTATTGGAGCACCATATTTAAATCCACCATTTGGAAATATATTTTTACCAACTTGAGTTGAATATCTTTTAACGTTTGCATTAGTAAACCTTTCATCATTAAATGATCCTAAACTAGGAGTTGGAAAAATTTTTGTTCCGTTTATTGGAGATGTGTTTCTTTCATTAGTTTGAAGTTGTATTGTTGGACTTGTATTTTTCCAAAATACCCAACCAAATAAAATTCTTGTTTCACTTTCATTATTATAAAAAGGAACGCCAGCATAAAATGTTTTTTGTAATGTAAGAAATTCATCACCAGGATTTGCAATATCTGCATATATTAAATACCAACCTTCAGCGTCTGATCCTGGAGTAAAATAAACTTTTACTTTATTATCTACACTATCAACATTATGAAGTTCTCCAGCATCATAACTATAAACTCTTCCATTATATACAAAGTTCCAACCAGTTAATGGAGCTGGTAATTCAACATACCATTGTGTAGGAGGAACATTTATTATTTCAGGCGTTGGACTACTTGATATTTTTTGATCTTGATCATTTAAACTTAAAAGTCCATTTTTCATTAAGTTAATTTTATCTGAAGAAGAAGGCCCATTTTGAGAAAATTTTATAGCATCAATAGCTTTTATATCATTAGGATGAATTCCATGAGGATTATCTGGAGATACTGGATATTCTCCAATTGCATTTATATGTTCATCTAATCCTACTGTTTTTCCATCTTCATATACTGGAGTTTTATTTGATTCATCTATTTCTACAAATATATTTTGAGGTTTTATTCCAGCAAAAGCTATGCTTGTAGTTTGATCAAATTGACCAGGATCTACTATACCACCTGCTACAACTACTTCACCTAAATATATAGCATCTGGATTTGATGAAGGAGGAATAGTAGGGCCAGCTGTATCAACTACAATTATATATCCATCATCTTTTAAAGGATTAAATGGAATTGCATATTTATTTGTTCTTGAAACACTTGTGTCTGTTGTTTCATAATAATCCATCCAAATATAATATGTTCCATCGCCAGAAAAAGGAATTGCATAATTTCCTGAACTTTTATTAGGATCAGCTGTTTGCCATGTTTCATTAGCTTGAATTATAACTGGATATCCTTTTTTATTTAATCCAACTATAATATATCCTGCAGTTAAAAGAATATCTAATTTTCCTGTATCACTTGCGTTTTGTGTAAATGTAGGAAATTGAATTTTCTTTTGTAATTCACCTAAAGTCAATGATTCAGCTGCTCTTATAATTCCAGATGTCAAATGCAGCCCTATAGCTTCTCTTATGTTTTCATTAGAATTCATATTAATAAAATTCATATCTTCAACATTTACACGCTGTGCGTTAAAAAAAGAATACCTTTTCATTTTTATCTCCTTTAATATTTACGACGATAATCAACCACTAATGATTGTCCTATTACTGGAGCTGTTGCAGATGTAAACGTAAAATGAATATTATCTCCATCTTCAGTGTAATCTGTCACTATTGTTTGTCTTATTCCGTCAAGATATACACGCAAACTTCCATCTTCATAATTATCAGGAGTGGTAAATTGCTTGACAATACCATCAATTTGAGATGTAAGATTTTTATTAAACTTATCTTGTTCATTAAGCCTTGAAAAGTTTTGATTTATTTCAGAACTCAAAATAATAGTTAATGGAATAAAAGTATCTTTCAAGTTTGCCATTGTTTAACCTCTCTTTATTCTAATCCAGATCCGTCGCCTTTTCCTTCTCCTGGTCCCATCCCTCTTCCATGTTCTGGAGGACCTGAGCCATCAGGTTCATGGCCACCAGGGCCTTTTTTCTTTGTCTTACCTTTTAATTTATCATATACAGCTTTTACTACTTCACAAATAGTTATTTCTTCTGGTTTTTCTGATTTTTCTTCTAGTTCTGGATATATTGCATCAAACGTTAATTTAAGATCTTCTTCAGGAATTTCCATATCCGGATAAGCACATTTAAAATTTTTCATAAACTCATCAACAGATATATGAGTTGCTTCAATAAAAAATTCATCAAGTTCATCTTTATATTTTTCTCTGATTTGATCTTCCGTTTTACCTTCAAGAAGCATCTTAAAAATATCTTCTTCAAGGCTTTCAGAAAGAGGATATTTCTTTTTCTTAGGGCCATGAACTTCAGTAGGTTTTTTAATATATTTCTTAGGAAGTTTATCAATAGCCGCTCTCATTGCATGCTCTTCATCACCACCATCTTTTATTACACTATCATGAATAGCTTTAAATTGATCTATAACTTTCTTTGGAGCATCCTGTTTTTTAAGATCAGCAATCCATTCTTTTAAAGATCTTCCTGGCTTACCATCACTTTTCTTTTTTTTCTTTGAAATTATTTCTCTTATCTTTCGGCCATAGATTACCTTAAATGAATCTTCTACTTTGATTTCTCCTTTAATTTTCTTAAAAACTTTAAAAGCATTTACTTGTCCTTCTTTCGAAAGTTCATTAGCAATTTCTACTACTTTGCCTTCGTTCTTTTCTAAAGCTTCTAAAATATCTTTTATTCTATTCATTGTAAAGCCTCCTTAAATTATTTAATTTATCCCCATAAACATTCATCCCATTTTCCTTGATCCTGTTTAATTTTCCCAATTAAAAACTTTATCTTTATATTTTTCTACACTTTTCCATTCTTTTGAATTTTGCATTAGTAAATTAAATTTTATATTTGGATAACTTTCTTTAAATATTTTAATTCTATTTTCACTATCTCTATACATATATCCTTTTAATTCTATATACATATCTAATTGAGATAAATAAAAATCTGGTGTATAATATCTCCCATCTTTTAATATAAAAGTTTTATATTCATAAATATATTCAACTTCTAACCATTTTAAAAATCTTGCAAAATTAGCTTCTATTTTACTTCTACATCTATGACCTAGATCTTTTCTATAAAAATCATTTTTATTTTTATGTGCAGATTTTAAAGAAGCTTCTGCATGAATTCTACAATATTCTTTATTCATTTTTTTTCCTTTATTCCAGGGTATTTTTCCTTTATTTTTTCCTTTTAGAGCTTTAGACATTTTTTGTATAATTTCTTTTGAAATTTTTCTACCTGTAAGAGTATTACTTATTCTATTCTTAACATCTTGAGAGCGAATTTTTCCAGTATTCCCTTTACTTATTTTTTTTGCATAATTTTTAATTCTATCATCTGCTTCTTTTGTCAATCCTTTATTCCAAGGAATTTTCCCTTTATTTTTTCCTTTCAAAGATTCTGATATTTTTTTCTTTGATTTCTCTTTTTGTTTAGTTCCATTTTCCATTTTTTTCTCCTAACCCCACAAACACTGATCAAAAAGCCCTACATCCCACAAACAGGGTGTTGGAATTATTGGAAGTCCACCTTCACCTATAATTCCATAACTTATAGCACAATCTCCTTCGCCTTCTGCATTAACTGCACATACTCTGTATAAAAACTCTCCTGGACTAAAATCAATCCATTCTATATGAGGATCATTATAGTTATTAGGATCTGCTAATGTCCAAGTTTTTAATGGCACCCAATCTTTTCCTGCTGGATTCTGAGTTCTATAAATATTATAAGCTAAAATTCTAGTATAGTTTTGATCTAAATCTTTTACAACTGAATTCCAAACTAAAACATTAAAAGTTGGATATCTATTTATATAAAAATTCGTAGGTGCCTTAGGTTTCGCCATAATTACGCCTCATATTCATAGTTGATTCGAATAAGTGCTGGTTTTACTTGTTCTATGATGTTTTCTAGTTCGTCTTTTATATAATATTTATATATAACTAAATACCTATCATTTGTAGCAGGACTGCTACCACCGCCAAGCCACTCTATATAATATTCGCCGCTACTTATTGGATCTTCAACTAATTGATAATCCACCCCAGCCACATAAGTTGGAGACCCTGTTATTCCAGTAATAGATGTTACAGTGTCAATCCAACGATGCCTCAATTTATCTTTAGTTGAGAATCCTCTTATTGCTTCTTCTGTTATTTGTTTCAATGAATTTTTTACAGTCATCGTGACTTTAAAATTCTCAAACTGTCCACTATAAAGAACTATCTGTTTGTTGTCAGCGTCTTCTACAACCCCAGCTTTATCTGCTGTTGTAAATCCAAATATTGAATTAGATGTTCCAGCTAATATTTCAATATATTTTCCTAATAATTGGATCCTTAATCCTGCTGTGGATAAATCTCGCAGATGTGCTATTTTTTCTCCAGCTGCTGTATTTATTTGATCTATTATATCATTTATAGGAATAGGATCTGTTCCTGAAAATATCACGTTGACTGTTGTAGTATCTATTTTAAAATTAAAAGTAAGTGTATCAACGTTAAACCCAGCTATACCATTTTGAGTGCCTAATATATCTCCATTAAGCCAATAATCTGGCCATACCCAATTTTGAACTACATTATCATCTTGCAATACCCATCCGTCAACTTCTCTATGAGATAAAATATCAGGATATTGACCAGTAAAAGCTTTTACAATTTCTTTTACTGATTGTATTGTCATTGAATTGATAAATTGTGCTGTGATATCATAATTTGGACCTGTCAACGTCTTCCTATAATCATCTATTGACCACCCATAAGGTATTGAATATCCAAAAAACCATCCTATTTTTGGATATAAAAGATTATCTTGAAGATATTTATTATAAAGATTCCCAAACATTTTAAATATCTCTACATAATCTACATTAAATGCTTTTGAAAGCATTACGAAAAAACTATATAAATTTTGTGATATGTATTCTTCTTCTCTAAAAATCTTTCCTCGTATTTTTGTTTTTATTAAAAACCTTCTTCCTATTGTTTCTGTTACTTTTCTTATATTCCCAGAAGAATCTTTTACATCAAAAACAATAGTGCTCCTAGGAGATTCTATCTTAGCATATATAGTTCTATCAGGAAGAGTTTTAACAGTTGAATATAATTCATCATCTAAATATACTTCTACATCTTCACCAGGGTTATAATCATTAAAAAATTCTATAAATGCAATTTCTTTTGTTATAGGAACCACATTTGATTCTTTAAAATACACAAGCCCATCTGGAAGTTGAGCTATCATATCTAAAAATATACGATTATTTCCGTCAAAAGCAAACATACCCATTGATTATACTCCTATAATAATATTCAATCCTCTTATATATTCATTTGATTTAACCTCAAGCAAATCAACTTCTCCGCTTGATCCTACAAAATTAAATGTTGATAACGGAAGTTGGACAAAATTTACTCCAGCTGTGTCTTCAATAACGTTAATAATATCCGATTGTGCTAAAGGATCTCCTAACTTTAATGCATTTATATAATTAAGAATATTGTTTTGAGTATCAGCTATTACTGTATTTGCATCAAACCCAGATAATACAGTTATTGTTGCTCCTATATTTATATTTTTTCTTATAGCTTTTCTTACAAGAACAGTAAATCTAAAAGCGTATGCTTTATCTTTTATTGTTCCTAAAATTGCGTTATCATCTAAATTTACAAAATTTTGTATTTCTTCTATTTGATCATCATATTCATATTCAATAGTAAATGAAAGTCCAGGAGGAACTGGAAGTTGATTAAACCAAACATAGCTTCTTTCAGCAAAACTATTAAATATTCCACTAGTAGTATCTTTATTCATTACACCTACTGTTGTAGGATCTACTATTAGCCCATCAGAATATGTAGGGTTATAATCTAATAAAACTCCATCATATACTCCATGTTTTATATTATAAGCATTTACAAACTGAGATACTTGAGTTCTTTTATTATCATCATCAAGTAATATCCAAAGATCTAACATCCCACTAAATCCTTGATCTCTTATCATTAAAGCATCACCTGGTCCTGCTACATAAACATCTTTAACATTTGAAAAATTATCAAGTACCATTCTTTTATATCCTACTTTTGTTCCATAATTGTGTCCAGATAAAACTGCTTGTAGCCTATCAATAAAATCTAAATCTGATTCTTCATCTTTACCATTTTCAACGTTCTCTTTGTTAAATACAGATGTAATCCCAGCTATAGCTGTAATCAATGATGTTATTGTTCCAATTGCTGTATTTCCTTCTATTCCATCTGAGGAAGCTTCTATTGGAGCTTGAATTATATATAAATTTGATTCAGGATCATAATAGCTTCCTGTTACAAACATTGTCACATCAGCTGTAGTTTTATAATATTTTTCATCTAATGTTTTTACTTCAGTTCCTAAAGGGATAGTAATATTAGATGTAAGAGGATCTATCCTTCCAAAAAATTCAAATCCTGTTGCTGTTGTTTGAGGGTCTCTAAAAACTCCATAGTTTTCTCCTATTTTATCTAAGAAATCGCTTATCACATCTTTTAATTCATCAATAGTAATATTTCTTATATTTGCTATTTCTTCAAGAGCAGTTTGATTTAATAATAATTCTCTTATAAGAGCTAAAGCTTGCATTGCAAAAACAAATTCAAGGTTAACTCTTTCTTTATACATTATATAAGAGACAGGACTTAATACAGAATCTGATGTCACAGTTCCTGGATTAACTGCTATATCAGTTCTTATAGAAAATAATATTTGTTTCATTTCTTTATAAATTTCTTCTACAGAAGTCATTATTGTTCACCCCTTGTTTTTTCCCAATTGGGAATTTTGTTATAATAATTTTACTATATTTTTCCTTTCCAAAAACTTGTTTTCATTATTGCTCTCCGCGTTTAAATTGTATTGTCAATACTTGCTTATCAGTAAGAAGTATGACTATATCTATATCAATTGTCCTTGTAAGCTCATTTATTCTTAGTGTCATAAGTTTATCAATATTAACATTATCATTTTTATTTTTTTCTTTTACATATGCCAACCCTCTTCTTATTTGTTTTTGAAGATCTTGTATTAAAAGTTCTCTATTCCTTCTATTTAATAAGTTTGGAAGGTTAGTTCCATATTTAGGAAATAAAGGAAGTGTTCCAACTAGAACATATAAAAATTTTACAACATCTTGTTGAATCTTCTGATGACCATCAACTAATGCAATATCATTGTCGTAAATGACAATGTCATTAAACGTAGCGTAAAAATCTCCTCTCTCTGATCCTAAAAACTTAAAATCTTTACTCAACTTTTTGTCTCCCATTCTTTAATTTTATTTTTGAAATATTTATTTAATCTTTTCCATTCAATAGAATCTTGTCTTAAAAATACCCAATCAATATTTGGATAATCTTTTTTAAAAAGCATATATTTATTTTCATTAGCATTATAAGGATATCCTTTCAATTCATAATATTTATCTATTTTAGGCAAATAAAAATCTGCAATATACCTCCTCCTATTACTTAATCTAAAAACTTTCTTTTCGTATTGAAATTCAATTTCTAAATACTTTAAAATCCTTGCAAAATTAGCTTCAAAACCTGTTCTAAAATAAATATTCCATAAATCTTTTCTTTTTCCACTTCTATATCTTTTTTTTGGAAATTCCATTTTTCCATTTAAATAATTTTCAGTAGTAATTTTTGAAAGTTTTTGTTTAGTTTTTTCAGAAAAAGGTTTTCTGTTTATAAAACTTCTTCCTTCAGAACTCTTTCCTATTTTAATTTTTGCCTCAAAAGAATGATGTTTTCCTTGCATTGGATGACCTTGCTCTTTTATTCTTTTTTTACTAGCAATACTATATCTTTTTCGTGATTCTTCAGAAATAGGCTTATGTGATTTGTGTTTATTTCCTATAAGTTTTTTTCTTCTTTTTTCTATGGTCTCTTTTGGTTGCTTTCTTCCTAAAAGAGTTTGTCTTATTTTTTCTTTAGTTTCTTCCTTCATTATATAGTTCCTCCAGCATTATCTAAAGCTATAATATAATTATTGACTATTGTAATTTTATTATCTATACTTTTTATTTGCTCTTCAAAAAATACAATTTTATAACTTAATACATTCAATCTATACTGCAATTCTGTCACTTGATTAAAGAAATCAGTAAACTGCGTAGATGATATATTAAGCACTTCAATAAAATCAGATCCTAAAGCTTCGTTTCGATAATCATATAATTTTTGCAAAGTATCATCTTGTTCTATTTCAGATAGCTCTTCTTCAATTATATTCTTTGAAAGATTTGTATACTCCAACCCTTTCCTTAAATTTTCTTTATTCTGCATCATTATATTTATTACATCTTGCAATAATAGTTTTAAATTTTGTATATCTGTAGTTCCTAAAGTATCAGAAACTACTGTTGTAAGTTCATCTACTTTTTCCTGTTGTGTATCAGATAATTTTCCTTCTGTTGCAGAAAAATTATTAAGATCTGATATATTGCCTAAATTATTTGCCATATCATTTCTCCGCCTTACATTTTACACTACCAACAATAGGACTTCCAGTAAATGGGCAGATTTTCCAAGTCCCATTAAAACCAGCTGTCACTATGTCTCCAAAAAGAACATTACCTAATTTTATTTCTTTTGATGCTTTTATTTCTACTGTTCCATCAGGAGTAATTATTACTTCTGAATCTTTGTTTTTTATATTTACTCCATCATCATTTATAGTAGTTATGAAATTAGGATCTTCTCCTTCTTCTACTTCTTCTCCACCTGTTCTTGAAATAACAATATCTTTATCTACAGTAATTTTAACTCCATCATAAGTTTCTACATCAAATGTTTTCACTTTACTAAATATTCCATCTAATGTCAATTTAAATTCATTAAGCATTGTTGAATCAACCAGCTTTATATTTCCGTTATTATCCAAATAAATGTATTGACCATTTATATTCTGTATCTGCAATTCACCAGCCTTTAATGGCTGTTGATCTTTTCTTCTTAAATCTATATTTGTTGAATCCCATATTTTTATTATTCTTACAATCTTATCAGCAATATTCATATAAACACATATGTTTCCTACTAATGGCATTTCTTGCCATGTCACTTTGTTATCTAAAGATACATCAAATATAGCCCCACGATTATAAAGATCTTTTATTTGAACTTTATTATCTGCTTCATTTAATGATATAATTTCAGCTAAACGAATATTCATACTGCCTCCCTAAATACTTCGCTAGAAGGATTTAAATATTGTGTATTATCTACTCCCAAATGATAATTATAAACTCCAAAGCTTGTAGAGTTTTTTGTATATTTTACTGTTGTTCTCCTATTCACTATATTTATAAATTCATTAAAGTATCTTGAAAAAACATTTTCTATATAAGTATATCCTGCTGTAGTTAAACCATAGCTTCCTGGATAATCCATCATTACATACCCCACTCCAGGAATAGGAATTATTATGTCAATAGCTCTTCCTTCATTATGTTGTGTTAATAAAATTCCTTCCATAATTTGATCCATTTGTGATTCTTGGTTTTTAAGTTGGGATCTACTTCTTTCATCTAATGTCACTAAAGCTCTGTTTGATCTTACTAAAGTTTCCATATTTAAATTAAAAGCAGGTGAAGTAAAATACCAATCAGGACTAAAAGCTATTGAACTTAATAAAATCAAATCTTTTGAATTTGATAAATTCCCATCACCAATAATATCGTAAACTGTTCTTGCTCCATATTGAGGTAAATATAGTAATTGACCTTTAGGAAAATACTTTACTCCAAAATCTATTGTAAAAAATTTATTTGAAAAAGTAGATCCATTCCATTTTAAAACTGATCCTTTATTCAAATTGCCTTTTAGTTCTGCCCAACTATTTCTTGTATTATTTTTTATAGCATTAAAATCCTCAAACTGATCATAAGCATAAGGGAAATAATCAGCCGATCCTGTATTTTTTCTTTCAACACTATCTTTCTCTTTCATCTCAGCATCAGCTTCTGCTATTCTATTAAACAGCTTTTGTGTTATATCTCTTAAATTCTCATAAAGAAAAGGTGTGTTTATTGTTCTGAATCTTACTGAGTTAATGCTTATGTTAGCAGATGTCGTCACTGCAAACTTCATGTTTCTTTGATAATTATCAAATCTTGTTTTTATCTTGCCAGCTGTCTTAAGTTTTTGATTAAACTCTGATAAATATACTTCAAGATAATCTTTGTTTGTAGCAGGATCAACTAAAAAAGGAGTTTCTGTTGAAGTCAAATATCCTTCTTTATCATTAGTAAAACTATAATCTTGATCAGCGCCTTGACCTTTTATTTTTGTATCAAAAAACGCTTGTAATTTAGACTTAAAACTAAAATAAATTAAATTCTTTCCATCGTTTAATGCTTTGCCAGGAAAATCACTTGTTCTTGCTGTTTCAATTTTTTCTTTAACAGCGTTTTTTGTTTCTGGATCTGAATAAATCAATTCAATAAGATCTAATATTGAAGGCATAACTTTAAATGCAGCAATTTTATTGAACTTAGGGCCATTAGGTCCTATTATTTCATTCTTAAATTTTTGTATTTCTGCTTTCTTTTTTGTATTAAATTCACCAACAGTTATCTCAGTGTTCCTATTGAAAATACCAAACAACCCAAATTTAGTATAAATATTATAAAGATCATAAAGAAAATCCTTACTACGCTGTGTGGCCCCTCCCCAATCATCAGCTTTTATGTCTGTCATGAGTGTTTGGTTTGCTGCGCCAACATTAAGAAACTCTACATTTCTTAAAAAAGTAAATGTTAAAACAAACCTTACATAAGTTCCTTGTTCTATTTTTTTCTCTATTTTAATCAGATATCCTACTTGTTGTAGTGGTTGAAGAAAATACAATCTTCCTAATTGAAAGTTTCTATCAGCCACTGTTTCAATATTTATATTTCTTGATCCATTGTTTATAATATGATTCATAATAGCAGCAAGAATAGAAGCTGTTTTCCAATTCATTGCGTTTGGATTAGCATAAGGAGGTGCATTTCTAAATCCAAATTTAAGCAACGCATTAAGATCTTCATAAAATCCTGGAATATATTTATTTTGAATGGCTCCAAAGAAGTTCCAACTAAAGTAAGCATCTGTTCTTATTTCAAGATCTGTATTGTTCTCTGAAATATTTCTTCTTAAAATGTTGTTTATAATAAAATCATCATCATCTCTTCCTGAAACTACTACTCCTGTTTCATCAGTTGCTACATTAGACAGCTCTGTTATTTGACCAAGATAATTATATAAAGGTGGTCTTACTACAAGAGTCCCAGCATAATCTACGAACATATCATACATAGATCCATTGACTACTTCTCCTAAAATGTCTGATACTGTTTTAAACTCTGGTTCAAATATTTGAAAGCTTTTATTAACAAGTATATTATAAGTTTTATGTTGGCCTTGAGCTACTTGAGCTATAATAAATTTTGGATTCATAATCTTATAATAAAGATACAAAGTATAAAGCATTGTAAAGTTAATATTAAGAGATTTTATCTCTTGCAAATCTGCGTCATCAAATATATATTTAAAAGAATCTCTATCAATTTGTTCTTTTTTAGCATAAAAATAATTTTTCATGATTGCTTCAATAATCTCAAAAGTATTTTTATTATTAAATATATCTTTAAGAACTGGAACGTTAGGAAATATAAGATCTCTTCCATCAAGAGCATAATTTGCAAAAGATCTTTTTATTGTAATTCTTGCTAATGAATACATCTTTCCAACATTTAATAAAGTAGCACTTGTATTATCAAATTCTCCATAGCCAACTTGATTTTCATTATTAGTCACAAACCCTAGAAATATTATTTTACCATTTTCTTGTATTTCAAACAAATCATTTTCTTGTATATCTTGTCTTGGATTTTTAAATATAAGAGATGCTGCTTGAACAATATCTTTTATCTTTAGTTCTACTGCAAAATCTTGAAAATCATCGCTCATATCTTCTATATTTATAAAAAATCCTTGATTAAAATTATTTATTGGTTCAAAATTATCACTATCTAAAGCTGTTGCTCTTGCGTTTATTGCACTAGAGCTTAATTGCCCAGAACTATTAGTTTTTCTTATTTCATTGTTTACAGCCATAAGAAGATCTTTTATTTTTTTATTATACATTGCAAAAAAGTCTTGCTGTTTTAATTCTACTGCTTTTCTCCAATATACTTCAGTAAATTTGTCATTGTTTAACGCGTTAATATATTCTTTAAAATCATATCTTAAAGCGTTCAATAATGTAGCATCTGAACAACGCAATCTATAGCGTGTTAATTTAAACATTTAATCCCCTCAAATCTGATAAAAAATCATCTTTCCCTTCTTTTACTATTTCCGCTGATGTTGGTTTTCCTTTAAATTTTAAATCATAAGTAAATAAATAAGGGTTGTCTACGGTTTCTTTAATATCAAATTTACTTATAACTCCTTCATATTCTGCTAATCCAGTTAACCCATTTTCAATTACTAATCTCCATCTTGGATTAGCATGAAAATCAAAAAACTTTTCAGAAAAGAATTCTGTTATTTTACTATATATATTTGTCACAATATTATCTCTATCTAAAAGAATATTTTCAGGAATATATGAATCACCAGAAATACCTACATCAATAGGCTGGATATACCATGATTGAAGTTTTGCAGATTGAAGACCAAGTGCTTCTGCTGTTCCTATTGAAATTCCAATATCAATATTTTTAGCAAAGAATTTTACAGGCTCTTGCTCTATCCCTATAGGATTAACTAACCCTCTTTCTAATTCTTTAAGCTCTTCTTCCCATGTATGATGTGCTGCTTGCCATTGTCTTTGAGATTGGACAAATCCAGGATCTGTAGTAGATAAATTAGGCCTCACAGGCTCTTCAGCTTTCTTTTTATTTATATCAGTCTGAGTAACTACTTCGTCTATAACTGGAGATAAATAAATAAATTTATTCTTTACTACAATAGCCATCTAAGTTCCTCCTTACATTCCAGGTGGTCTTCCACTAGAGCTAAATCCAGCTGCTAATGCTATATCAGAAGTGCTAAATCCTTTTTTAGTTATTGAATTAACATCACCTTTTAATTTCATCATTTCTGCTGCAGCATCACCAGCTCCACCCAATTTCATTAGTCTTGAATTAAAAAACTTTACTGTAAATGATATAAAAGCTTGAAATATTCTTTCAACATAATCTGCTATTTTATCTTGTGTGCTTCCATAAGCCATTAAAGCTGCTCCTGATTTTGCTACTTCCTCAGTTGTTGCATGGCCTTGTTCTAACATATATTGAGCCAATTCTTGTGTAGTCATCCCTCTTAATTTAGATATTTCTTCAGGTCCTCTTGCTTTTGCAGCTTCTAATGTTTTTAATAGAGTTGCTCCTTTAGCTGATTGTAATTCAGGAAACTGAAGCATCATAGCTCCAAGCCAATCATCAGTTTGTTCTTGAAATTTTCCCATAACCCCTAAGAATTTTTCCCATGGCGAAACTTCAAAAGTTTTCATTAAACCTTCTCCAACTTTACCTTGCCAATCTTGAGTAGCCATATATAAAAATGGATCTACTGATTTTCCTACTTGAGTAAATGTTTTTATCAATTCTTGTATATCATCTCTTGACATTTTAGATTTTTCTCCAACTTGGCTTATCATTTCAACAAAAGGAACAAACGTATGCAATGTATCTTCTATTCCTTTTCCAGTAAACCTTATTTGTTCTCCCATAGCGTTTAAAGTATCAAACACTATTTCTGTGTCAAGCTTTAAGCTTATCGCCCATTGACCAATTCCTGCAGCTAAGTTCTTAAATCCAGCTCCTAAAGTAATGTGATAATTTTTTGCTAATTGATAAAATTTTGCAGCATCTTTTGTATTTAAAAATATAGCTTGAGCGATAGTTCCTAATTCTTTAGAATATACAATTGAAAGTTTATTCAAATTTATTTGTTGTCTTGCTGTCATTTTCATTATGTCAATATGATTATTTTGCGCTTCAGTATATAATGTTAATGACATCAATCCTTCTGATAAACCTTCATTATATAATTCCTGAGCTTTTTTAACTGTCATACCAATTTGATTAAATGTTATAAATTCTCCAGAAACTTCTGTAGCAACTGCTGCTATTCCTGCATAGCTTTTACTAATCAACCCACCGCTTAAAAGCATTCCTTTAGTTGTAGTTTTTACTCGTTCTCCCATATAATCCATTGCTTTCATTAACAAAGTAAAAGCTAACATTGCTCCGCCAACTATTCCTGACATTCCTAATAAAGCTCCTGCGATCTTTCCACCCTTGCCAAATGTTCTTATCATGAATTCTCCTACATGCGTGACTCCTTGTCTCCATCTTACTGACATCATTGATAAGAATCCTTCTTCTTCGGCTCTGATCTTAGCTACTTTTAATTTTTCTAATTCAAGTTCTACATTTTTTCTTCTTATATGAGATTGCAATAGTTTTTTATCAGCAACAGCATTAGTTGCTAAAAGATCATTTAAAAATTTTACTTCTTGTTCTCGTCTCGCAATGTTGAAATTTGTATATTCTTTTTGAAGAAGTTGATTTGCTACTGATTGAACTTGCATTCTTTTGCCAAATAAAGCTTGTGCCGCTGTTAATGTTTTTTGTTCAGTTCTTACAGTAGCATTCATTTTTTCTTTAGCTACTTTTTCAAACTCTATAAACTTCTTTGCAAGAGCTGACAATGTTGTTTTTTCAATGTTACCCAAAACAGCAGCTAATGACTTAAATTTTATATTTAATTTATCAGCTTCTATAGATGCTTGTATTTTTTCTTCTTCTGGACCAGCCATTATTTATTAGACTCCTTCATTTGTTCCTTTATTTCTTCTATCTTTTGTTCTGCAAGCTGCATTTGTTCTTCTGGACTAAGATCAACTTCTTGTTCTATAGCTGTTCCTTTTTTGTTATTCCCTTTTAAAGCAGCTAATTGCTCTTCTTCATCAATAAGCATATGAGTTTGCATCCATAATATTTGTGAATCAGCTAAATTTGCAAAATCAGGATTACTTGGAAGAACACCTACAGTTTTAATGATAGACCATAACCCTCTACTTAAACCATTAACCGCTAGCTTTTTTTTTCAATTTGAGCAAAGATTTTACTAATCTCAGTATCATAAGACAAATATAATGCTGACATTACACCTTCACCTTCTCCTCTTAGCCATTCAATTACTTGATCAGTTCCCTTTACTGGAAGTTCTCTGCCTTTGAATTTAATTGCAATAATTGAATACCCAAGTTTATGAAGCTTTAACTCATTAAAATAACTTGGAGAATCTACTGCAATCTTTTTCAAAATAAGAACATTGTCAATTTCAATTAACTGATTCTGTGTTATTTCTTTCATAACAATTTCAACATCTTTGTCAACCTTGATTGAAAAAACTTTTTTGCCTTGAGCTATTTTTCTAATCCCAATAAGCTCTTCAAGATTTTGTGGTTCTAATTCTGGTTCTTGTTCAACAGTAATCCCTCCAGATGGTGGTGCTTGTGATTCTGCTCCGGATAAAGGTTGGGCTGGTGGAGCTGGCGGTGTTTTTGCTCTTTCTGGTCCTTTCACTTCTTTTTCGCTTTTCTTTTCATCTTCTGGTCCCATTTATCTTCCTCCTTTTCATTTTCAAATCGGGCTATTTAATTGCCTCGTTATTTCTGTTGTTGATGGTAATAAAGAACTTGGTATTTTTGCAAAATCAATTTTATCAGAAAGCCTTGCTGCTGTAATACTCAAAGTATTTACTACTTTTAAATCTCCTTCAAGTTGATAAGTATATGATTCACTATTTATCCAGCAATCTACAAATACAGTATTAGTTTGATTTCCTTTAGGATCTTTTCTTGTTTCAATTATCATAAAAGGCATAAACTGCTTTATTGTTCCATCAGCATTAAGTTGAAGAATTATATCAAGCTCATTTTTATCTTGATAAAAAACAGCTCTATCTAAATCAAGATTTACTTCAATTCCAAGAGGAACAGATTGATATCCATCATACATAAATTTTCCAAGAAATTTTCTTACTGTTATTGGTCTTTTAATTTTCTTTACAACTTTTGTAATGCCAGCTAATGGAGTAAGACGAGTAAACTGCAAAGCAAGAGACGCTATATCTCCTAATGTAGAAATAATTTGAGGATATATATACCCACTAAATTCTACAGACTGAGATAATCTAATTTGAGTTGACGGTATTTTGAAGTTATTCTCTAGTGCCATCTCTATTCCTCTCTATTTTCAATATCAATATTGCTTAAGCGGCTTTTCCTTCATACACTCCAGCAGTTAACAATTCAATCGTTTGCACTTCAAGCATGTCAGTGGGATTTGCTTCAAAATCGTAGGGGTTCTCGGTATACCAACAGCTCCAAAAGAGCCATATCCTTTCTGGTATATTTCCGGGAGCCATTTGTCTGATTTGAACTATAAGAGGTTTATCTTGATATCCTACATCAGCTGCTCCAAAATTCAGAGCTTCAAATAATGTTTCTTTGTAGTATACCACAGATTCTAATGTCAATGAATAATCTGGAAGACCAGGATAAGCTTCTTTCATTCTTCCTAATTGTTTTTGATTAAACACCCTATATTTTCCGCCACCAGGCCTTGGATTTGAATATGTAAACTTTCTTATATTACCTACTTCAATTACAGGAACACTAAAGAGAGTTGCTGAGTCAAGCTCCTGGGTCCCGTCGTATCCTCCTGGACTCATGAAAATTCCTATGTATGGTTTTAATCTTCCTTGTGAATAAGGGACCGTAAATGTTTGTTTTGCCATAATAAAATCCTCCTTTTATTCTTATATGTTTATTGTCGCTCCAAATTTAACTGTTATCCAATTAACATCAAACATTGGCTTATATTCAAACTGTATCTGTAACTCTCTTGGTTCAGCAGGATTTCTTTTAACTTCAAGAGAATCAGCATTCCAATCTTCTATAGAAGTAAGATCTACCTTAGTTGCCATTATCATTTGTATAAACGAAGCTGCCATTGATTCAACAACTTTACCTGAGTTTCTTACGTTCACTAAAGCAACGCTAAGCTGATCTCTTACTGTTTTCTGAATATCGTCTGTTTGCTTTATAACCTTAAGCTCTGAATCAATTATATCATCAGTCTTTGTTGAGAGATAATGTATAATCTTGTTTTCTGTTCCTTGTAATTCTATTATGATAGATCCATTTGCTCCAAGAACTCGCTTTTCAAAGTCAGTATAAGGATCTTCAATATAATCAAATAACAATGTTTTTCCTGAGATAGGTTCACCTGAATCATAATTAGGATTACATATTATCCCAGATATCGCAGCTGCTAAAAAACTTCCATCAAGAGTCATTCCATTAAATGTTGCCCATGGATTTGCTACAACTCCAACTCTTGCGTTCTTAATTCCTGATGTAAGTTGCACTACATCAGTGTAATTAGTTGTTGAAGCCTTAACTCCAAGTAAAGCCATTCTTTCTTGCTGCTGAAGAGGTTCATTCATTTTGGTTAAATAATTTTCTATATAAGCAACTATACCATCATTCTTATCAACACCTTTAAGATAAACTAAATTCCATCCTTGGAATCCATCTACTTTATCTTCTGTTGCATTAATAGCTGCTCTAAAATTATCATCATCAACAATATCATTAGGCGATTGTGAACACATAAACACTTGAGCCCCATGAGTATTTGCAATATTACATGCTATTGATATTGTATTATCTGCAATATCTGTTATTGAATAAACTGAGGTTGCATCAGGATTAGTTCCCCAATTAGGGTAAACAGTTAAAGTATCTTCTGCCGTAACTTCTTTTACTATTCTTATTTGGCCGGCTCCAGTTCCTGAAGTAATTTTAACATAATTTCCAGGAACTATTCCGTCTGTTATAAATGTTGCTGCTGTGTCAACTATTGTAGAATTTGTCCCACCAGTTGCTATTCCACTTTCAAGCTCAGTTGCTTCTTCTGGAGTTCCATATTCTGCATATACATCTTCAAGTCTTGAAAATAATTTTAATTTATAGTCTGCAGTTTCTTTTGAAATACTGTATGTGACAGTATATGCTTCGTTAAGAAGAGGTTCTTTAGTTGCAATTTTATAATCAGCTGGGAATCCTATTGTGGTATTAGCATTTGCTTGTTTTACTTCAATAATATCACCAGTAAGTTTTACATAACCACCAGCATCTGAAGCAGGAGTTGCTGGAGCAAAAGCTGTATTTATATCAGATACTATATTGGCAGCAGTTTGAGTTGCTCCAACACTTAATGTTACGGTTTTTTCAGTTCCATCAATATTTATTTTAAGAGTATCATTTGTTGAAAGAACAATAGCAAACGTTTCAGCTACTGTTCCAGTTAATGTTGCTTTTACACTCCAATCAACTCTAAATTCTCCAGCTGATTCTGTTAATTGATAATCAGTTCCATTAATATATTGAATTCCATTTTGATCAATAATAGCCAGAATCTTAAAAACTTCTTTCTCATCAGTTAATACATCATAAGCAGCTGCGCTTCTGACAACACCAGTCTGAACATCAAAATCTTTTCTTCCTAACCCAACAAATATAGGAATAAAAAGGCCTGGTGATACATTAGGTGCTGGAACATTCTGAACTTTGATATAAATTCCCGGCTTTATGTAGTAGCTTGTAAATGACATCATTTTAAATTACCTCCTTAAATTATGTTATCTTTTTTATCATCTTTCTTTTTATCTTTTTTATCTTCTTTAGTTTCTTCTTTCTTTTTTTCTTGCCTTCTTGCTTCTTTCAATGTCACAACTTTTACAATACCACTTTGCATTAAATCATCAATTTGTGGATCTATTATTTTAATTATTAAAGTTCCTTTTCCCATCACTGTATTACCTTGTATTGCAAGTGGCATCGATGTTTTGTTTTTTAACTTATACATTTTATCTCCTATTCAAAACTCGTTACTGGAGTTATTCCAACAAAAACTTTATTTATTGTTTCATATAAACTTTCTGGAACTATATTATTATACTCAGTATGGACATTTATCATTAACTTATTTTTATAAAGTCCATCTTCAAACATTTGTCCAGTTTGGCTAATATCAGTGTAAGCTATATTATTTTCATAAAAGTTTTTTCTAAATACATGCCTTACAAAGAACGCTGTTAGATCAAATATATTTTCAATGTCTCTTAAAGATTTACAAACTACTTCAATTTCAACATTTATTTTTAAGAATCCACTAAACAAATATCCAGGTGCTGTTGTTGGTCCTTCAATTCTTTCTGGATTTTCTTCAATTTTATTTGAATACTCTTCTCCAACATAAGTCATTGAAAGATCTCCAGCGTGTGTTGTCACAACAATTTGTGGAAATCTTAAATTTCTTCTTGGATAATCTCTCCAAATAAAAATTTGTCTATCTGTATGCTTCCTACTGAAGCGATATTGTGGAGGAACAACATTCTCATCTTCAAAAGCGGCTCTTAATGCTCTTGTAAATGCTTTCTTTATATAATTAGAATAAAAAAATACGTATTGTATATTGCTCTGCAACATTTACTTTATTCTCCTTTATATAATATAGATATATAACTAATCTATGGTAATGTTCCTCCAGCTACTCCTGACCCAACTTGAACTCCTATCACAGTCACTGACTGAGTTGCTTGCCATTTAGTCCATGAATTATGTATTCCTTCTGATATAGCTTCTACAAATTTTAACTGATCTGGGTGCAATCTTCCTGTATCTATAGTTGTACCATCTTCTTTAATCTCTTTTTCAGTAAACCCTTTAGCAATAAGAGCTGCTTCAATATCAGCTTTTATTTGCCCCTGTAACGGTGCTGGCATTTTTGTTTTACCTCCTTTAGAAATATTTTCGGGTCAAACTCAACTCGATCTTTATATTCTTCTTGCTTTCCTGCATTCCACATTTTAACTGGTCTAAAAAACCCTACTACTCTACTATATATTTCACATTCAGTTCCATGAACATTAAATATTTTCATAATTTCATCTGTTGATTTGCCTGATTTAATACCATCTATAAGAATTGGATTTAAATCTTTTATCTTTGTGTCAGGATTCACTTCAATCTTCGTCATCTTTTCCATCAATTATCTCCTTAGTTTCAGCATCAATATTAAATTTCTTTCCATCTTGAGTAGAATAATAAAAATCTTTAAGACTAATTTGTTTCTCTTGTCCCATACCCTCTTCTGGAAAGACAAAATTACCTATAAGATTTTCACATTCACCTTTCTTTACATAAGCAAGAGTGACGTGAGGATCATACTTATATGTCTGAACATTATCAAAATTATCACATATATTATAATTCATTTCATAAAGTTCAGGAGAATCTATATTACATACTACAACATCATAAGGCTTTTTTGGATCGGCAAACTTTTTAATAGGTCCTAATTTTGCTTTACATGGTTTAATATGATCAACTAATTTTGAAGGATCTTTTTCAAATAATCCAAATTTTACCGTAGTATGAATATCTTGCTGATATCCTCCTTTTCCTGGAGCATCATCCCCATCAAAAACTTGATTTTTACTTATATTCTCTTTAGCATATTTTCTTATTATATCCGCTATTTCTTTTGGCATATAAACCATCATACAACCATATTTATGTTTTTCATTTTTAGCTTTAATTTTAAAATTGTTATCTTTAAATTTTTCCCAACTTATACTCCCCACATCTTCAATAATAATTCTTTTAGGTTTATTTTTTATTATCAAATCTTCAACAATCTCTACACTATTAGTAAGGTCAGCATATTCCAAATTAACTTCACCCTTATGAAACAGTACTCGTATAAAACCATTATTAATTAATTCATCTATAATCTCTTGTTCATTTTTAGGCTCTTCACTTTTTATATTTTTTATAATTTCAGAATCTGGAATAAAAGATAATACCAACTTTTTATTATCAAAAACCCAACTTATGTGACTCCCTGACAACAAATCATAAATTTTATTATTTGGGTCAATCCAATATGCTTGAGTCTCATAATTTGTATTTTTGGAAGATATTTTTTTTTCTTTTTCTGAATGAATTACTAATATTTCTTTTTTAGATCCTTTTGGCCAATATTTCTCAGCTTTCTTTCTCTCTTCTTTTGGAAGAGCATAAGGCATTTCTCTTGGTATAAATCCTTTTTTAGGATATTTAGTTTTCTTTGCTTCTTCTAATGTAATTCCTTTTGATATTAAAAAATTTGCTTCTTCTTCAGAATATCCTATATAACTAAACAAAGCTTTTTGTAAAGGTTGATATTCACTAGGTTTATCAGGAAGAAATCTTAATACTCCCATAGCTTCATCAAAAATATATTTTGATGTCCCTCCGCCGTTTACAATTAACCAACAATTATCATCAGAAATTATATGACTATGCCCATCGTTAAACTCAACTACAGATAAAGTTTCATAAACAGATTCATCTTGCCTCTTAATCTGTATTGGTTTTACTTCAAATTTTGCTTCCATAGCATATACTCCCCTTTCATATTTTTCCATAATAATAGCTATGCCATCTTTTAAAATCATATCAGGTATTACTATCCAATTTTCTTTAGTGTCATAATCACTTATATCTATTTTTTTCTTCTCTTCTATATATGGAGAAATTAAATCTTGAATAAAAGCTAAGTCAGAATTTTTATGTGTTGTTATTCCAATTATTTTTCCAAAATCTCTTATCCAAGACCAGCCATCGCTCAATAATTCTATTTCAGCATCTACAACATTATCTGAAGCTTGTTTAAAATTTTTAGCTGAATTTATTTGTTCATATAAATATTCTGAAATATAAGGCTTTACTTCATCAATATTTTTGTAAAGCCATTCTAAATGATCATCTCCAACTTTGTATACTTCATTTGTAGGTGATATATAAGCTCCGTCCATCTTATCCTCACAATTCGTTAGTATTATTTAATGTATTATAACTTGGATCTTGTAATTTTGCTAATGCTGCATTTATGTTTTCTAAAGATACAAGCTGCCTTATATCTTCTTGCCTCAATAATATTAATGTAAATGTTTGAAATATATCAACTCCTCTGAAAGGAGGCCTTGCTACATCAGCTCCTAAAATAAATCTATCTCCATCACTTGTTCTTACTATAAGATCTTCTGATCTTAATTTTGGGTCTCTTGTTGTCCAAGCATCATATAGTTGTGTGACTTTTAAACCATATGGAACTAACTCTTTACTTTTTGGAGGAGTTAAATTAAAATTTATCTTAATCCTTATAGGTGGGTAAAATCCTCCTATTATTCCTGTTCCAAAACACAATGGGCATTTATCTCTTCCTTGAAAGTCTGGATCAGTTTTTTCCTGATAATTAGGGTCATCTTCGTCTCTTACAACACTTTCAGTGCAGGCACACGGAATTCCAAAAGGCTTGTGTGTTCCCCACCTTCTTTTATATACATCACAATCTACTCCACTATTTTGTAATTGAAACCTTGCATCATCAAGCATCCTATCTTTTAAAAGACCCATCTGCCAATTTATATTTTCTGAAGCTGGATATGTTTCACTTATTTCTATTGGGTTTATATTTGAATCAAAAACCTTATCTTCATGAGATTTATAAGTAGTATAAGGCTCTTCGTTCATTATAGTCTCTATTCCATTAACTACTTTTCCTATCCAAAAATAAAATATAATATCTTTAGGAAATAATGGAAGAGCAAATTCTAATTCAGCAGCTGTTATAAGACTATCTTTATTTACTTTATATTTCTGAAGTTCAGATAATCCAATATAAACGTTATATCCTTCTAATCCTATGTCAGTAGCTGGTATCCATGATACTTTAACACCATTATAAGCCCCTTTATAAATTCCTCCATAAATAGGGTCATATTCTATTGTAGAATCAGGATCTATATTCTTTGTAAGATCTATAATTATTTTGAATTCATCAGCCATTTTTATTCTTCTTTCCTTTTCCAAAGAATTTTTCTGCTATAATTTCTCCAAGATGATCTCCAAAAATATTAAATCCAAAAAAGAATGCTATGATGCCTGCTAAACAACATACACTCCAAATTATTACCGTATCCATGTTTCCTTTTGCTATCATCTTTTCAATTAAATAAGTCAAGCATCCAACACCAATAATACATAAAAACATTTTCCTTCTACCAGACCCAGGTAAAACTATTTGTTGAGCTTTTTGAGTAATTTCAACAGTTTTATCAACTGCATTACTAATTGCTGTTGATACTACATTAGGTTTATCTTTAGACATTTAAATCACCTCCTATACCCAACCAGTTTTTTTAGCATGTTTTTCCCCTTCTTCTTTAATTCCTTCTTCAAGAAGTTTTAATGCTTCTTTTATTTTTCTGTTAGATACAAATGGAGCTAATAAACTTATAGCATTCCTAATAAAAGGATTATTCAATAAAGCTTCTGCAAATCCAGCCTCTATTAAAGCCTCTGCGACAATCATATGATCATAATAATAATGAAAATGTCTTTTTGCACTTATCATACATCTTCGCAGTTTTTTTAATCTGTCTTCTTTACTTATTATTTCCATTTAATTCTCCCAATTTTCGTTAAGCCTTGAAAATATATTTCTTATAAAATTCCATTGTATATCATACTGTGATATCATTTTCTTTGAAATATTTTTAATTGTTTTAGATGTTATATCTTTATGAAATTTTGTTCTTTTATAAATTCCTATAGGCATCAATTTTACCTCCATGAAAATCCAGAACCCAGAGTAATTTTCAAGAACTGACCAAGCATATGTTGATTTCTTGGAGTAGCTAAAACCATCTTAGACATTCTATTTCTCTTAATTGCTTTAGTCTTATCCATATACAACTTAAGAAATTCATCATAAGGAGTTTTAATTTTAGTCACACGGTCTAAAGTCACAGTTAATCCATTGTTTGTATATGTAAAATCTTCCAAAGACCATTTCTGCATTTGAAATAATAATGTGTATGCATTAACTCCTAACACAATTATTGTATCAAAGAAAGGAGGAATATTCTCAACAAGATAATCAGTTAGTGGTGGAACATAATTTATATCATCAACCACAAGTTGAATATATGAAAGAATCTTTGGATCATCAGCCTCTCTTAAAAACGATTTTGGAATTACCGCTTTACATTTTGTAAGCAACTCATATTGTCTCTCCGTATATCCAGTGCTATGTTCAGGAGACGGAGCTGCATCTGGTCCAGGTAGAGGTTGTCCCATACCAAACCTCCTTATGTAGTTTTCTTAGCTAGATAATACTTAACATTTACGTCTGTATCTGCACTTTCATTAGTAAGAAAAATCTTATTTATTCCAGCAGAAGATACAGCATAAAAATCTTTGATCTCTATTTGATCATTGGCTATATCATTAATTCTCATCTTAATAGAGCCGTTAACCCATATAAGAAGAAAATCAAGAGCTGTTTCAGGGAATGTAATTTCTTTATCTGCTGTGCTTTTATCAAGGTCAAATTCATCATGGAATTTTCCATCTTGAATAACTACTTCATAAACCTTGTTTTCAAAATCAACCCTCTTGTTTTCTCCATTGTAAACTTCTAACTGAATTGTAATCTTTTGATTTACACTCATTGTTTTCTACCTCCTTTTATTTTATTGCCAATACCACATTCTTAATATATGCGGATACGCATCTCCTGGTCCTTCTAAAGTTGGAACTGCAGTAGCTGTAGGAGTTATAGTAGGAGTTATAGTTTCTGTTATAGTTTCAGTTATAGTAGGAGTTATAGTTTTTGTTATAGTCTCAGTTATAGTAGGAGTTATAGTTTCTGTTATAGTCTCAGTTATAGTTTCAGTTATAGTAGGAGTTATAGTTTCTGTTATAGTTTCAGTTATAGTAGGAGTTATAGTTTTTGTTATAGTCTCAGTTATAGTAG
>Ga0180433_10002267_pt1 | contig 30044 bp, 26 predicted proteins | sample SS_ome_8_FD_132980 | JGI IMG/M metagenome (GOLD analysis project Ga0180433, IMG submission 132980) | Hypersaline lake sediment archaeal communities from the Salton Sea, California, USA - SS_1_D_1 metaG | ecosystem: Environmental > Aquatic > Non-marine Saline and Alkaline > Hypersaline >... | reverse complement strand
TCGACCGGCAGCTCCATTGCGGGATCACGAAAGAGGCTGTCAAACAGGACCGGTTCAGCCACAAGTTCAGTGACGTACCCCGGCTCTACCACGGAGTCTCTTTTCCTTTCGTCAGCCCTCTCTGTGGCGTGCACACGTGTGGCGGCCTTAGCTCCTGTCTCTGCCATTTCTACAACCGTCCTGGTCTGTGCGGGGAAACGTACGCCTCCGTCGTGGCTGGACGGATCTCCTTCCTCTGCTGTCGATTTGCGGATTCAGTGATAACGCTCACCTTCATCGCCATCCCGTGCGCCGAGTGACAACCCAAAGGCGACTCCTTCTCGTTCGTCAGCCCGTTTCACGAAGCTATCTCCCCCTCTTCTTGCGGTACCGTTCCTTCACGGAGACTATGCGTGGCTTCGGCAGTAGGGTGAGCACATAGCCATAGATTGCGGCTCGTTCTTTGTACTTGTACTTCAGCCACCACAGGTAGACTGCGCCCCCCTTTTCCACTGGCGCCTCTCCCCAACCCGTGTTCAGCTTCGACTTCTGGAGGTCAGCGATGAACCTCTTGGCGTATGTAGCTCCCATTCTCCTGCCTCTGGCGTGCGCCTGCGCGGCACTCAGGTTCTTCGCCCCGCCGGCTTCCTTGAGGCGCTGGTCCAGGATGGGCTTGATGAAATCGTAGGTGGGCGGAGGAATCGGAGGGTTCCGCCGGTAGGGGATTTGTGACGCCATCGTTGCGATGCAGGCAGCGGTGACCTCAATTGAGATGTCGCGCGCACTTACCACTACGCCTTCCTCCCGCGCGCCAATCCAGTTCTTCAGGAGATCCCAGGCTATGGTGATCGGTGGGGACTGGAGAGGATTGAGGGATATCCTGGGCTTGATTGGAATGCCCTTTGGAAGCTTCGGCTCTGGCGCGGGGCCAATCTCCTTCCCTGGGCGCGCGCTTTCCGAGCCGGGGGGTGGAGCGCCCCCCGTGGCCCATGATGGCAGCTCACCGGTGACAGTCGTGCCTTCTTCGAACGTGTGCCTGGTCGTGGAGGGGCCTCTCTTTGGCCGCCCGGTGGGACGTTTGCCCGCCGGGGCCTTGCGACTGTAGGTCTGCCAGAAAGGGTCTGCCATGTGGAATGGGTCGATACCCTCGACAACCCCGGCGAACTCCGCGGACTTCCACCGCACTCCTTCGGGGGGCAGTATCAGGCCGTCCGGGCCGAACTTCAGCGGGAGAGCCTTCACCCGCCTGTCCATTTCCGCGAACATGAGGAGAAGAGTCGTCGCTATGGCCGACTGCGCATCCGGGCCGAGGTCGTCGCTGTAGCCACGCAGGTAGGCGTCCTTCGTCTTCGCTTGTTGGACAAGCTCGGCGTTGTTCCATATCGGGATGAGAATCTGGTGTGCGGCTTCTTTGCCCAGGGCCCCGGCCGGCGAGGTGACGTCTTCGTATCCTGGGGGCCGCGCTGCGGTAGCCGCCGAAGGCTCCTCAACTTCAGCCGAGGCCTGCCTGGCAATGCCACCGGGGTTACCTGAAGCAGGAGGCTGGTCTTGCTGCGCCACGTGGGCCAGCTCATGGGCAAGGAGCCGCTTTCCTTCAAACGAAGCCGGCTGATAGTCGCCACTGCGGAAGAAGACATCTCCGCCGGTGGTGAAGGCCTTGGCATTCAGTTCGCGGGAGAGCTGGTCGGCCTCAGCATCGGTGTGAATGCGGACGTGAGCCAGGTCGCGTCCCAATTGGGGTTCAAACTCGGCGCGCACCGGGTCGGCAAGCGCTCGGCCGCCGTCACGGGCGGCGTTGATGCGCCTTTCCAGACTCTCGGACGCTTCCAGGGCTTTCGCGCCTGCCATCCTGGTTTGCTGCGCTTCGTCTTTTTCCCTTTCCTTTGTCCGTCGCTGAACGACTTGCTGCAGGGTGGTGCCCGGCGCCTCCGTCGCCAGGCTCCCTTCATGCTCTTCGTATCCCTGCGTCTGGCGCTGTAGACGAAAATGACGGGGCTTCGCTGCCGCGCGGCTGGGAGCTCTCCTCAGGGTTATGGTGATGCCTATCGGCACGTCACGTTCGGCCTGGGCGCGCACCATGCTGCGGTACTCGTTGGGCTTGCGATGTCGGCACCACTCTTTCCACGCGTCATAACCGTGAGCCTTGATCAACTCGTTGAGGTACTGCATGGCGGCAGCCTTCCCGGCCATCTCGGCGCGGTCCAATGCTGCAATGAGGTAGCCCTCACTTCTCCACTTCATGGCTTGCTCGAAGTAGGCCTTCGCGTCTACCTTCAGCAGGGCCGCTGCCTCTTCCCGAGTCATCTCGGTGGTGTCTCCCTTGCCCGCCCTGATCAGCTCGGCCAATACGGCAGCGTACCCGTAGGCGAAGGTGCGCCGCATGCCCAAGCGCCTCCCTGTTCTGTGTGCTTCGGCGACCATGTACAGGCCGCCGCCTATTGCGGCAATGTACGCGACAGCAATCGCGGCAACCACCAGGTATGGCAGTGCCACCGCTCCGAATTTCGCCGCTGCCGACGCGGCCGGGCCAACGAATCTCGCACCCACTCTCGATGCCAGCCTGCTTATCGTGGGCCAATGTGGCTCGACACTGGCGGTGACCTTGAGCCCCAGCTCGCCTTCGAATGTAAGGCCTGACCTTGGCAGTGGGATAACCGCCTTGGTTGAGCCGCTCACGCCTACATCGACGGCGAGGACGGTAATGTCACTGCCTTGCCTCTCCCAAATAGTGGCGTCCAGAACCGCCTTGAAGGTCGTTCCGCCTGAACTGTACAACTGCAGGTCCAGCCCGGAGCCAATCTTCTGGGAGTCCTCGCCGATTTCAACGCCGCCTTTGAACTCCAGGCCCTTGGTGATTTCGTTTTTCAACTCCAGCGCCGCTTTCTTCTCTGCTCCCAGGCTAATGGTAGCTTCCGCCTCAGGACCTGCCCCACCGCCGGCCTTCAGGGCGCCCTCAACTGACACCTCACCCTTGATTGTCTTGCCCAGCACGACCGGTCCGAGTTTCAACCCCTTTGTTCGACGTTCAACCGGGAAGGCCCTCTTGAGCTTGAGAGTGCTGGGTCCCGGCCCTGCGCCTGGGGCTGCCTGCCTCTGCAGGACGGTGGCTGTGGGAGAGACATCGGGCACCTCTGCTGCCGTCTCTACTCTCTGCGCCACCGTCACCGTTGGCGTCCCGGCATTGGCTTCCTCTTTCTGTGGCGCAAGCGCCAGCTCAGGGGCACTGGCCAATGCCTTTGTGGCCAGGGTCTCCTCTTCCCCTTCCTCCGCCTGGCGCTGTAGATGGAAATCGGCAGGCTTCGCTGCCACATCAGCTACTCGGTCGGCTTCCCTCTCAAACTGGTCGTCGGGCGGGCTGACAACGAGTTTCGGCTGCACGCCGATCGACTGCACCACGCGCTGTACATGAGCGTTGCCGTAGTCGTTCTGCAGCCGGCCTACCATCCGGGCCTTCTGGCTGGCGTTGGCGGGATGGGCGAAGCGGGCATCGCCGAGGACGGCGGCGTGCTTCTCCACCGGCAGTTCCATCCCCGGCTCGGCCAGAAGGCTGTCGAACACGCTCAGAGCGCCTGCCAGGTCACCGGCGTGACCCAGGTCGGGTTCAGCACGCCTCTTCCTCTCGTCAACCTTCTGGGCGTCGCGAGAGTGCGTTGTGGCTCTCGTAGCTTTTTCTGCCATCTCTACGTGTGCCTCCCTTTGTCGAGGCAACCTTTACTTGCCATTCGTGAAGCATGCAGCGCCGATGGTGCTATGGCGTTGGCGCCGGCGCGGGCGCAGGCGCAGGCGCTCCGCCAGTCGTGACCTTCTCGGCTTCTTTTAGCGCCCCCTCGAGGTAGTAGGGGACGTCTCCCCCACCGGCCGCCATGGAGTGAGCCGCAGTGCTGGCGCTTATGAGGTACTTCTCTACAGCGCGCATCTGTCCGGCCGTGGACGCTGGCACCCCCGTCGCTTCGATAAGCGCCGGTATGGCATCTCTGCCGGCCATCGCTGCCTTCGCCACACGGTCCCATCTTGGGCGCCTGCGCCGCGCCTCTCGCTGCGCCTCCTCGATCTTCGTGATGACCGTTAGACTAAACAGCGTAGCCTGGGCGCTGGTCATTAGAGGCGGCGCCGGCGTTGCCGGCGGTGGCGTGGCAGGTCCCGCTCCCCCCTTCACTTCAACGGGCTGACGGGCCACCCTCACATCCGTATCTTCCTGGCGGGCGACGGAGGTGCCTTTGCCACCGGTGGCCGCCGTTGGGGCTTTGCCCACGGCCCGCGTTGAAGTGGGAGTTGACGTGTCTCTTGCGGCAGGTGCCGGTGCACCCTCCGACTGCTGTGCCACGTGGGTCATTTCGTGAGCGAGGAGCTTCTGGCCTTCGGTGGTACCCGGCTGATAGTCGCCACTGCGGAAGAAGACGTCCTTGCCGGTGGTGAAGGCTTTGGCATTCAGTTGTCTCGACATCTCGTCCGCTTCGGCGTCGGCATGGATGCGCACGTCACTGAGGTCGACTCCAAAGTGCGGCTCCAGCGAAGCCCTCGCCGACTCGCCGACTGGCTGTCCCCCACCTCGCTGTGCCTCCACCCGCGCCTCCAGGTCCGCGGAGGCCACGGGCCGTCGGCCGCCAGCCGGTTTGGTGGAGACCTCTTCTTCCTCTCCCTCCTCTTCCTCCTCCACCTGCCGCTGAAGGGCTGGCCCAGGGGCACCGCTGGCTGGCTTGGTGAAGACCTCTTCTTCCTCTCCCTCCTCTTCCTCCTCCACCTGCCGCTGAAGGGCTGGCCCAGGGGCACCGCTGGCTGGCTTGGTGAAGACCTCCTCTTCCTTCTCCTCCTCTGCTTGGCGCTGTACTGCAGCACCTGAAGCTGGCACAATCGCTTCGGCTACCCTGTCGGCTTCCCGTTCGTACTGGTCGTTGACCGGGTTGACCACGAGTTTGGCCTGTACGACCTTGGAGTCCAGCAGGCGTTGAACATAGGCGTTACCGTGGCTGTGCTGAAGCTGGCTCACCACCCGCGCCTTCTGGCCGATGTTGGCCGGATGGCTGAACCTCCCGTCGTGGAGGAGCCCGGGGCTTTCCAGGGACGGTACGTCCGCTGTCGTCTCAGAGCCCGGGTCACGTGCCTCAAGCTGCTTCGACGGCGACTGGCTCGCCTTCTGCCTCCGCTGGGTTCTGTCCTCTTCGGCCTGTTTGCTTTCACGCTCTGCCATCTTGACCTCCCGCCATTGTTCCGCCGCGCTGCTATGCTGCAGCTAGAACGGTATGGTTATCATGCCCAAAACACTGGTGGGCACGCCTTCTTCCTTACCTTTGGCTGTGGGGAATTGCGCCTTCAAGCTCAGGAATATGGGCGGCACCGTCCCCGTTCTCGCCCCTTCGAGCTTGGAGCAGGCGTCAACCGCCGTCTTTATCGACTTCACGTGGTCGGCGATTCGTCCGGCACTCGCCTTGACGTCGTCCAGACTCTCCAGGTTCAGTGAGCCTATGTCCGAGAGCAGGTCTCCCAGTCCTTCCTCGGCCTTCTGAACGATGTCGGGCAGCTTGTCGATCGCGGTCACGCTGGGGCCAATGCGCAGGCTTATGGAGTACTTCTTGGCGCTCACGCTTGCCGACAGATTGACCTTCTGACCGGCGGCCAGCGACCCCGAGCCCTTGTAGCTCGCTCCTATCTTGAACTGCCCATTCCATCCGGCAACGGCTGTGAGCGTCGCCTTGTCTACCTTGAGCTTGGCCGAGGCCCCACTGGTGTCGACAACCACCGCACCGCCTTTCACGCCGATCTTCACCTGGGTCGGTATACTCTTGAAGACGTCGGTGACCTTCTTCAGAGTGTCGGCCAACGCCGAACCGCCCACAGGCTCCTTCTCCGGTGGCTTCGGTGCAGGGCCCATTGGCAGCACGGGCTTCGTCAGGCTCTGCGCCAGCTTCCATCGGTGATACACCCCCTGGAGTTCCTCATCGGAAAGGCCGCCTGCCTCGGGGACGGCGCTCCGTATCCGCGACGCGAGCGCCTCCGGCTTCAGAATCGTGACGGCTGGTTCTGTGTTGAGAAACCTCCGTATGGCCTTGTCAACGTCCGGAGCAACGTCGGGCATGAACTGTATCGGGGCCTGACCTCCGCCTTTGCCTCCTGTCTGCTGCACCACGTGAGCCAGCTCATGGGAGAGCAGTTTGTGTCCCTGGGGGGAGTCGGGGTCGTATGTGCCCTGACGGAAGAACACGTCGTTGCCGGTGGTGAAGGCTCGCGCCCCCAGCCCCTTGGTCAAGGCGTCCGCTTCGGCATCATCGTGTACCCGGACGTTGCCGAAGCTGTGGCCAAAATGCTCACCCATCTCTGAGCGAACCCCGGGCTCCAATGGCTGGCCTGACCCTCTCCCGCCAGCGATGGACTGCTTGATGTCGCGAGAGGTATCCTGCTCCGACGGCTTGCCGTCCCGTCCTTCCTGGGCATGGTCGACAACCCGCTGTACGTAGGCATTGCCGTAGTCGTGCTGCAGCCCGCTGAGCAGGTCTGCCTTCTGCCCGGCGTTGGCTGGGTGAGAAAGGCGGCTGTCTCTCAACATAGCCCCGTAGCTCTGTTCGGCACCTTCGGTCGGCGGTCTCTGGTGGATGGCGGAGAAGGCACGCAGGTCACTGTCTTCCCTCTCGTGCCCGCCGGTCGGGGACGGACGTGTCTTACGTTCCCGATGCACTCCTCCAGTTGGCCGGGCTCCAGCCGGGCTCCTCTTCTGGCGCTTCGCGTGTCGCTTCGCCATCTCAACCGTCCTCTAGCCCTTCACCAGGTCGAAATACTGGGCGAAATCGGTATCGGTGCAGAGCTTGCCTATCTTCTGGTACTCCCGTTTCGTCCCTCTGATGATATGTTCCACGTTGATGATTCCTGAGTCCGCCGCGGCGAGGAAAGCAGCGGTCAGCGCTATGTTCTTGATGTTCCCTCCGGTCACCTTGAACTGCCGCGCCAAAAAAGCGAGGTCAACGTCCGTGGCCACAGGTGCCTCCGGGGGGAAGATGCGCCGCCATATCTCGTAGCGGTCCTGCTCTTCGGGGAAAGGGAACTCGACGGCGAAGTGCATACGTCGGGCAAAGGCTTCATCCACGTTCTTACGCAGGTTGGTGGCCAGGATGGCCATGCCCTCATACTCTTCCATCTTCTGCAGCAGATAGGCGATCTCTATGTTGGCATAGCGGTCGTGCGAGTCGCGCACCTCGGAACGTTTGCCAAAGAGAGCATCGGCCTCGTCGAAGAGAAGAATGGCATTGGAATCGCGTCCCTCCTTGAAGATCCTGTCGAGGTTCTTCTCCGTCTCCCCGATGTACTTGCTCACGATGGACGAAAGGTCGACCTTGTACAGGTCAAGGCCCAACTGGCCGGCGATGATCTCGCTGGCCATGGTCTTGCCTGTGCCCGAGGGGCCGGCGAAGAGCACGTTCAGCCCCTTTCCCAGCGAGACCTTGCGGTCGAAGCTCCATTCGTCAAAAACGACGTGACGGTACTTGAGCTGGCTGCAGATTTCGTGAAGCTGCGCCATCTGGTCTCGGGGCAGAACGATGTCGTCCCAGTCGTACTTGGGCTGGATCTTGCGCGCCAGCTTGGCCAGGTTCTGGTTCGACTGCGTTCGGCACGCCTGGTACAGGTCGTCCAGGGTGACCTGCTCGCCTTGCCGCCCCTGCGTCAGGGCGAGGTTGTTTGCCGTGGCCACTGCATCGCGAATCTGGCCCCCGGTGAAGCGGAACTTGTCGGCCAGAGCGCTCAACTCATCGTCCGTGGGAGCGATGCCGTCGAGGTACATCCGCCACAGCCGCTTTCGCAGCGCATGCGAGGGCAAGGGGAACTGAATGGCGACAACGGGCTTGTCCGGTTGCCAGCCTTTCACTGCCCAGGGTGCTTCCCCGCTGAGGAAGGTGATACCGGACCAGCCAGCTATTCTACGAGTGATGGCGTCGGCGACGGGCTTGTTCTCCGACAGCACCAGGTCGAGGCCATCCCAGTACAGGGCCGCCCCCTGAATGCTGGCCTCACGCATCGCCAGGCCGACCGCCTGCTCAGCAGGGGTCTCGTCCGTCAGAAGGCGGACGAAGTCGATGGCGAGCAGGGAGATGCCCAATCCCCGGCACAGGGCCTCAGCAGCACTCCGTCGGCCCACTCCGTAGGTCCCCTGGAGGTGGCAGACAACGTTGCTCTGGCCGTTGCTGAAGAGCTGGCACAGTTGGTGCTTGAACTCGTCAGGCAGCACCAGGTCATCCCATTGGACGCGGGGATTGACCAGCTCGGCAAAGGGCAAGAGCCGGGAGTCGATCTGGTCCGAGCCCAGGAGGTAATCGATGATGTGTTCATCGACCTTGAGGGACTTTGCCAGATAGGAAGAGACGCGGGTGTGGGGATCGCTGTCGAGTCGCAGAAGCTCGTGTTTCACCAACGGAGCCTGCGCCGAGAAGGCATTCCGGGCCGTCAGTCTCTCGGCGAAGGAGGGGCAGAGCAGCCGCAGGACCAGGTCGATGCTCGGCCTCTTCTTGGTGACATCGTCCTGCAGATACGCGTAGAGCCGTTCATACCTCAGGTCCATCTCGGGCAGCAGGCAGACGAGCAGGGCATCGACATCGAATTGCGTGAGGTCAAACAGCTCACCCAGCCGGTGCAGACGAAGCGTCCTGCCCTCTCTCAGGCTGTGCGCCTTGCGGTGGGCGAGCTCCTCTTCAAGCCAGCGAAGGGCGTCGACGACGGACGCCAGCGTTGAATCGTTCAAGTCGGACGCGCCATCGTCGAGGAACAGGGGGAAGAGCCCGCCAGCCATGGCGTCCACTTCCTCCGCGGACACATAGAGCCCGCGGAACTCGTCGTCGGCCTTGCCGTCTTCGCGCAGCCGTGCTTCAAGCACCCTCAGACGAAGCTTCAGGTCAATCCTCTGCAACTCAGCTAGAAGATGCTCCAGGCTGGTCTCGAATCCGCCGGTCGCCTTCTCTTCGATCAAGCGCGTCATTGGCTGTTCCAGAGCTCCTCGATGGCGTCCTCAACTCCTTCTTTGCCGTTGTCCTGAGAGGGGGGAGCCGTTGGAGGGCCCAGGTGGGCTACGATGAAGTCCAGCATCTTGTCCAGATTCAGGAAATGGCTGCTCTCCTCGCTGCTTACGTGTTGTATATGTCCCCTTACCTTTCCGCCTGGCTCATCAGACCAGATTTTGACTACGAAGGAGTTGTAGTATCCCACGCTCAGCTTCTCCTATCTGAAGCTTGAAGAGCCCATGGCACGGCGGAGTAGCGGGGCTATCCGCCAGGCATCATTGGACTGTGCCGTGGGGAATGTAGCAGGTGGGAGTGAAGTGGCGGTGAATGGACGGTTAACGTGGGGTTAATACCTGGTCGTTTGCGGCAACGCGGGCATGGAGAGGGCACATCGGCGAATCACTTCGGAGGTGGTGAAGGTCAATGTAGAGACGAGGCACCGCGTGCCCGTGGCGAAAGGCTAGATGGAGTCACCGTTCAACAGCCGCTCGTAAAGCTGGGTCGTGTCGGCGTCAGGGGCGGTCTCCAGTTCCGTTTTGAGCGTCCTGGCGCAGACCTTGTACCAGTTCAGAGCCCGGCTGCGGTGCCCAAGTCTACTGTGGCAACGCATTAGACTGCGATAGGCATCCTCCCGGCACGGGTCCCTGGTCAGTATCTTCTGGCAGTAGACGATACAGCTCTCGCAATCTTCGTCCTGCATGGAACGCTCAGCCAGTTTGCTCAGTATGGCGAGGTAGGTATCCTTCAGCGCCTCACGCCGCAGCAGTGTCCAGTCTTCGTACGGGTCTTCTTCGAGGAAATCGCCCCGATACAACCTCTCAGCGGCGGCATATGCGGTCGTCGCCTCGGAGGTACCACCTTCTTTGTCAAGGCGACGGCCGATAGTCCACTGGTGCTCGAACTCGTCCACATCCACCCATATCTCGACTTCGGAGTTGAGCATGTAGCTCCCGTCGATGAAGAGCACATAGGAGAGGCTGTCTTTGGCATCGCCGCGTCTTCCAATAGGGTCGAGCGTTTGGCGCAGCGCGTGCACTGCCGCTTTCAAGTTGTTGTTGGCCGCCTGGGGGTCGGCTTCGGGCCAGAGGGTCTCCATCAGCACATCCTTGGGGACGGAGCGGCCTCGCTGCGCGACCAGGTACTTCAGGAGTGCCTTTGCCTTCTTGCTGCGCCACGCGTCAACCTTGGTCCAGCCGAGACGGACTTCGAGGGGGCCGAGGCATCGAACCTGGAGGGGCACGGACGTGGGGGCGGCCTCAAGCCGCCGCGGTCTGTCCACCACAGGCGTGGAGACGACGCCGAGAAGAAAGGGCAGGCGAGTCGTCGGGCCGATAGAAGGGGACCCGGGGGGTGTAGCCAACTCGAGAGCGGTGCGGAGGTACTCGCCAGTCGCATGCTCTCTTTCACCGAAGGCGCTGCACATGTCCTCGAGGTGCTTCCGAGCCCGCTGATAGTCGCTCTGCACCATCCGCAGCAGGTGAAGGCCCATCTCCCATTGCCGCCGAGAGCTGTGGCTGTCGTGCGCTGCCGAAAAGCGCGGAGTGTGTGCATCCTCCATCGCCGCCCTCCTTTCGCTCATTCGCTGAAGGCCGGCCAGCTCTTGGCCCTGGCTGCTTCTCTCAGGCTACGTGGGACAAGAAGGGTGGTCGTCCTTGGAGAGACTCGCTGAGAAGACGGCTCCCCTCTCGGCATGAATCGTGGAGGATAATCGTGGACGGGTGCGAAGCTGACGAGGCGGTCGTCTGAGATACCGGGGTCGCATCCAGACAGGAGACACGAGTGAGACCGTCATTCTCCACTTCAGATGATTGCTAGCGCGAGGCCAAGCCCAGCACACGAGGTCCCTCTGTCGAGGGAAGGGTCAACAAGCGCTTCACGGCAGGTGACAGAAGAAGGGCCGAACCAGCGACTTGTTGGCGAGACTCTACCACAGACGGCTGCAGGAGTCAAGACGGGGTTCGGGTCTCCCTTTCTCGACCCGACCTGAGGCGGGAGCTTCTAAACGAGAATACCACCACCGCAACTGCCAGGCCAACGGCGATGGCGATTGCCGTAAGCTGCTTCCATGGAATGACAAGGAAGTCGCCGCTCTGGCTCTTGTTCACCACCTCTCCCTGTTCGTCGAAATAGCCGATCACGATGCTTGCCCTGACCCGGCCGATGTACGGCAGTTCCCGCCAATTGCCCGTCAGGGTCCCCTCGCCATCGGGCAACAGGGTCATCTGCTCCAGGTCAAGCGAGCTGTTCCTGCCGGAAAGGCCTTTGAAATACGCTGTGGCGGCTACCGTCAGGTGGACATTGCCGGTGTTCTTCACCACAACGCCGGCCTGTACCGGCGCTTGCTCGACCAAGCCCGGCAGAACCAGGGAGACGATCTCAGCGTCAGCGCGAACATCAGCATCGGTTACGCCGGGGACGGTGATGTAGAAGAGCGATGGAATCCTCGTCGAAATGGGGACACCGTCTTCATTCGTTGACGGACCCGTCTCGAAGAAGATGGCGGCGTAGTGCCCCCCTGGCTCCGGGTTGGTGGGGACGGCAACCACAACCTCGACCTCTCGGGATTCGCCGGGTCCGAGCTTGAGGTCGGTGTTGCCCACGGACAGCCATTCTGAAGCCGAGTAGCTCTCATGCCCGGGCTCGGTGAATACGAACCGGCCGTCCCGGTCAATGCAGAAGTCCATGATGTAGACGCATACCGTCGCTGGCATATCGCCTTCGTTGTGTACATTGACGGTGGCTATAGCTACCTCGCCCCTGTTAACTGACAACTCAACCCTGGTGGGCCAGACCTTGAGCCCTGCTTGGGCATGCGCCGGGATGGCTAGGGTTGCCAGGAGAATGGCTGCCAGTAGAATTAGCGCCCAGGTGGCCAGACGTTGCACTGCTACCTCGAAACATACAGACGCTTTCGGGCGACGTCATGCCGTCGCGCCAAGGAATGTGGCCCGCTGGGGGCTCGCGTGGTTGCCGCTCACCGGCGGCTGCGTTCCGGGCTGCTGAGACTGGCTTCGAAGACCGACACCACCTTACGGACCGGGGTTGTCATGTAGCTGCGGGTTCGCTCGCTGGCTGGAGCCCCGCAGGCCCGCAGAAAGGTGAGCCTAGTCCTTTTTGAGGAGGGCTTTGAAGGCACCTATGAACGTTCCGAGGCCCGCGACCAGTGCGGCGCCGGCAACGAAGAACCATCGTACCGACCCCTGCGCGACTTGAAGGTCCAACTGCTCGAGGAGCAGGAACAGAAGGGCGGAGACCATCAGAGCGGTCACAATTGAGAGAATGCCGGACAGAGCAACCGACTCATATCTACCCATGCTCTCCTTTCAGCACGGCCGGCAGGGCCGTGCCGTGGATTCAGCCTGTCCGGGCGCTTTGCGATTGGCCCTTCACTCGCCCACTATCAACGTATAAACATGACTGCCGGCGGAGTAGTATCCCTCCGGTTGAGTGCCCGGGATCTCCAGCCTGTAGGTCACGTCAACCTGGAAGTCCTCGCTCGGAGGCCCGTCAGTGACTGTATCCACAGTGACCTCTTCTTCGTAGCTGTGGAGGCTTGTCCTGAAAGCAGTGTCGGAAGTCATATAGGTTGGGCCAGGGTCTCCACCCGACGTGAATGTGAAACGGTCGGGAGGAATGGTGTCGCCCGTATCGGCGTCTCTAAGGTTCTGCGTCGAGGTCACCGTGACCTGCCAGTTGGCATTCGCAGTAACGTTCATACTCAGCGTTCTCGTCAGCGGTTCGCCGCCAGCAACCACGTAGCCGAAATCGAGCACGCCGCTCTCGTTAACGTCGCCTCCAATGGTGAGTGCTCCGCTATACCCTTGTATGACGTGGACGATAGGGATGACCGTCTCCGTTGTGTCGGCGCTGGCGGCAGGGCACAGGCAGAGAATGGCAACGATACCCAACACAAGGGCCAGCGGCGAGACGGCTGCCTTCACGGTAGCCTCCTTCCTGATAGGAGCGTCTGCGAGTATTGTATAAGAAATCGGGCAAAAGTCAAGATGCCCCTTGGCCGGTGGCCTGCGATAGCTGGCTTCAAAGGACTATACTGAACATTGAATCAGGCAAAAATCGTCCAATATAGTATCATGCGAATCAGAGGGGCTAGAACGACGGTCACAGTTGATTATTGACAATGATGCTCGTCTCGTATAACCTCTAGATGTGGGATTCCTGTGAGACCGGCTGCGGGCGGCTGATGTGCCTGTTTCGGATGATGGTGAAGACGCACCGCGCTGCTCGGCGATAAGAAGTGGGAGGAGTTATGACCCAGTCTCCGAGTTTCGACCGTGATTTCAAGCTATGGGTTTTGCTGCACCAGACGAGAGACGCAGTACACAAAACGGCTGAGAAGGAGTTGAGACGTTTCGGCCTTTCGCCGATGGAAGCCGCGTTGATATTCGCCGTTCACTCCATTGGGGAACGGGCAACGCCGGCTGAGATATCACGATGGCTGTTTCGTGAGTCTCACTCGGTCTCAGGGCTGCTCGACAGGATGCAGAAGAAGGGGTTGGTCCGGAGAAGCAAGGATCTGGACAAGAAGAACCTGGTGAGGGTATCCCTGACCGAGAAGGCGCAACAGTTCTACAACGCCTATGCCGAGATGAAGGCCATCGGAACGGTCCTCTCGTGTCTTTCCGAGGATGAACGCGAGTGCCTTGGCGCGTCCCTGGAGAAGCTACGCGACAGGGCATTGGATATTGTGGGAGTGGAGAGGGCGATGCCCTTTCCCGGCCGCTTCTAGACCCCCCGACGATAGACCAGCCTGGTGGTCAAGGCGCATCGCCTTGCCGCTTTCACAGCCTTCTTCAGGTCGGTTCGGTCCAATTCCGGGTGATTGCCCATCCAGGCATATTGTGACGATGAGGCTGGTGTATCTCCATGTGTCGCCACCGCTCACCGGCGCAACTCGAAGGCGCTGCGTAACGCGGTTGGGCCGTCGCCTTCTGTGAAGTGGCTGCCGGTTGGCAGGCTACTGAGCTCTCGGCCAGTTGCCGAAGGCATACAGGATGTCGACGAATGACTTCTCTGCCTTCACCAGGCCGGCGACTTTCTCATTGCCCTCCAGTACGTAGTATTCATCGGGACTGTGGGCGCGTCCTCCATGACCCAGGCCGGCGGTGCAAATGGGTATGTTCACCGGCGGGCGAGTGTAGAGGTACATGGGTGCGCTGCCACCCATATGCGGCCAGACGGTTGGCCTGATGCCGTACTTCTCATATACGCTGAGCACCGCCTGGACCACGGGGTCCTTGACGCTGGTCTTGGACCATTCATACCCGGCGATCCAGCGAACCTCGATATCGTTGTAACCGTGCTTGTCGAGGTGCGCCCTGATCAAGGGGATGATGTCCTTCGATTCCTGGTCAGGCACCAAACGTGTGTCGACCTTGCAGGTCACCTTGTGGGGCAGCACGGTCTTCGTGCCCGGCCCGGTGTACCCTCCCCAGATACCGTCGATATTCAACGTTGTCGAGTACAGATAGCGTAGCAGGAAGTCCTTCCCCTGCTCATCGTCTATCCATCTCTCCACCTTGTACATGTCCTTCCACACGCCATCGTCGAACTCCTTCACCAGTTGGTCGACCAGTTCGAGGTCGTCCTCGCTGGGGGAAGCCACCCTGTCGTAGTAGCCGTCGATGAGTATGGTGTTGCCGTCAGGGGACGTCATGGTGGACAGCGCCTTCATCAGCCTCCAGGCAGGGCTGTCGACGACCGCCTTGGTGCTGCTGTGGATGTCGTACTCCTGCGGGCCTCTCCCCCAGTTCTTTCCTGAGCATTCCATCTCCATATAGACAATGCCCTTGTAGCCCAGCGACATTCTTATCTTGCCCTGCTGGTCCTGGCCGGCGCCGACCATGAGGCCGGCGTCAGCCGTCTTCAGCCTGTCGGTGTATTTCTCAATGATCTGGGGGAAATGCGGGCTGCCCAACTCCTCTTCACCCTCCGCGGTGAACATGATATTGACGGGCAGGCTTCCTTCCACGGCCACAATGGACTGCAGCGCGTTGAGCCACGCCCGGTAGGGCCCCTTGCTGTTGATGGCTCCCCGGTTGATGACGACCTTGCCAAAGGGCGGCATATCGACGATGTTGGCCTCGAAGGGAGGCGATGACCATGCTTCTCCCACCACCGGCTGAACATCGTACATACAGTAGCTGACGATGGTCTTCTCCGCCCCGGCGTCATAGTAGGCCCAGACGCCGGGATGACCACCGGTGGGTATCAGCTCGGCCTCCGTGCAACCCAGGTCGGCGTAGTACTGCCGCAGCAGCTCGGCACACTCCTTGACACCGCGGTCCTCGGCACTGATGCTGGGCTGGCGCAGGAATTGCTGCACCTTCGCTATGTGCTCCGCTTCGTGCTCGTCGATGTACCTGTGGATTGCCTCCAGGTTGGCCATTGCTCTCCTCCTTTCAGTGAGTAGCGGGCCACGCCCGAAAAGAGTGCTCCGTCGGCCGGACTCACTCGTCTACTACGAACTGCCAGCGGCAGCAAACGTCGTCCTCACTTGCCTTGAGGGGGAGTTCCACCGGAATGACTCTTGCCGCCGGATTGAAGGACTGGACCACCATTTGCAGGAGTTGCGGCTCCACCTGGCTGCAGAAGGTCCTCTCTCTTCCCATCCCCTCCCGCTTCATCGCTTCGAGAGAGGGGCAGTCCAGCACAGTGAGGGTCACCTTGTTCTCGCCGTCCCGCGTGAAGGTGTGTTTCAGGTTTGAGAACCAGGGCGAGAAGCCGAAGGCCGTGGCAAACGACGCCAGGTCGTCATTCTGAAGGTTCAGCAGCGGCAGCAGCCTCTTGACTTCGTATCTTGCGTACTTGTCCCAAACCCAGAGGTCGACGGCGGTGGCCATCTCCTCGTCCACCAGTTCCTTCACTGCCAGATACCAGAAGCCGTCCATGGCGAAGAACAGCCGGGCGTACAGCCTGGCAAGCTCAACCAGTTCCGCCTTTGAGAGGTCCTCAAGGTCCGCCTCGGGCAGCGCGTGGCTGTCACCGTTCGGTATACGTGTGCTCATCAATGCCTCCCGATTCCGTGTGTACGGGTAAACATAGAGCGGCGACGGAGGCTTGTCAAGCGACGTGCGCAACTGGATCGCCGTGGCGAGTGGGGCTGCTCAGTGACGCCAAAGGTACCGGGCGGTTGGCCCTCCGGCCACGGTGTAGTTGACAGGACAGGTCAGTGCCGAAGGCAATTGCCAAGGCGCCGCGACTCTACTATAGTGTGGCTGAAGAGGCCCAAGGTGGAGAGGATAATGCGCGGTGACCGGGGCATGCGGGTCACAGCGGTGGGAATGGGCGCCAATCTGTTCCTGCTCGTCCTGAAGCTCGTTGTCGGCGTCCTTGTCGGTTCAGCGGCTCTTGTGGCCGACGCGGCTCACTCCCTATCGGACTTGCTGACCGACGTCGTTGCCATGCTGGGGATTCGGCTCTCGGCGCGACCGGCTGACGAAAGCCACCAGTACGGCCACGGGAGATTCGAGACCATAGCCGCTTCCTTGATTGGGGTGGCACTGGTGGTTGCGGGGGTTCTCATTGCCTGGGATGCCGGGCTATCTCTCTACAGGCAGGAGTACATAGTCCCCGGCTATCCGGTGCTCGTTGTGGCGGTGGCGTCGATTGGACTGAAGGAATGGCTGTATCAGGCGACGCGGAGGGTCGCGCGGCGTGTCAAGAGCCCGGCGCTGAGCGCCAACGCGTGGCATCACCGCAGCGATGCGCTCTCGTCCGTTGCGGTCCTGATAGGCGCAGTGGCTGGGATGTTGGGTTGGGGCCATGGCGACCAGGTAGCCGCCATAGCGGTGGGCGTGATGGTGTGTGTGGTGGGACTCAGTTCGCTGTGGAAGGTCTTCATGGAGCTCACCGAGGGCTCGATTTCGGCGGAGGAACGAGGGACGATAGTGAAGGCTATCGAGAGCGTACCCGGTGTCAAGGGCTGGTATCGCCTGCGCACTCGCTTGGTGGGAAGGGAGGTGTACATGGACGTATCGGTGCTCGTCGACGAGAAGCTCTCGGTAGGCGAAAGCCACGCCATCTGCACCTCTGTGGAGGAGGCAATCGACGGAGCATTGGAGCGCCCGGTCAGCGTCGTGGTTCACTGCGAACCGCGAAACGGCTCTGGCGGGCCGGGCGAAGCGGAAAGCGGTTCATAGCCGGGGCGGGCCGTGGCGTTCGCCTCGCGGCCGCATCGCGCCGGTGTCGGCTTCAGAGCATGCGACCTACGGGCCGTTTCGCCCCCTCAAGTAGTTGATCATTGGCTGGGTCACCAGCGGTACGACGTCCCCGATCATGTGCGGCATAAGTCCGTTCACAACCGCAGGCATCAACTCCGGCATCTGCTCCTTCATGTAGTCTGGCATGGGTATGCGCTCCGCGACTCTCTCCAGCATGACCGGCATCACCTTGGGTATCATCATTGGCAGCAGCCTGGGGAACAGGATGGGGAACATGGGCTTCATCAGCTCAAGAGTCCCCGGGACCTTTCCCATCGCGCGCATCATGCCGCCCATGCCGAAGGGCATGGCGTCGATGAGTTCGGGCCACATTGTGCCCATGAGGTCGGCGAAGCCCTGAGGAGTCATCAACGCTATCATGGCCTCGAACACCGCCCACTGCCTCTGCACCTCCGGATTGGGGTCGGGGAAATCGTAGCCAAGCGCCGATGCGGCGAAGCGTGCCAGGTCGATCACCTCGACGGGTACGCCCTTCTTGTCAGCGCTGACGCGCAACTGGAACTCGCAGCAGGGACAGAGAGCCAGCACCTTGTCCGCGCCGGCCTCGATGGCCTCGTCGAGACGCGTCTTGCCCACATCGGCGGCCACCGGCGGGTCCTTGATAAGGGTCAGCACGCTGCCGCAGCAGTGAGCCGCCTCGCGGTTGTGGCTCATCTCGACCAGGTTCACGTTGGGAATAGCCTGGATAAGCTGGCGTGGCTCTTCGTAGACGCCTGACGCCCGGCCGATGTGGCACGAGTCATGCCACGTAACGGTGCACGGCTTCTGCCCGACGGTGGGGAAGTAGAACTCCCCTGCCTGTATCTTCTCCGCCAGCACCTCGCTGTAGTGCTTCGCCGTGATCTTGTAGTCGATTCCCAGCTTCTCAGCCCACTCCGGGTAGACCTGTCGCCACATCATGTCGCAGGCGGGACATGACGTTATGACGGTATCGGCACCTGCCTCCTTGACCGCCTGAATATTCTTCCTGACCGTCTCCGCGAAGACGTCCCACTTGCCGCATACCAGCATGGGCGTGCCGCAGCAGTTCTCCTTCTCGCCCACGTGGGCGAAGTCGACGCCGGCGGCGTCGAGAAGGCGGATGCTGGCCATTGCGATGTCCTGCTCCACGTAGCTTGCGGTGCAGCCGGCGAAGTACACCGCCTTCGCTCGATGAGACGGGCCGTGCTTCTCCAGCAGGTCCTGCGGGAACCACGCAATGCGGTCTTCGCGGTAGCCGGCCCAGATGTCGCCCTCTTTGCGAAGCGCCGCCGCCATCATCTCGAAGGGTGGGATGGTCATCAGCTTCTTCTCGTCCACCAGCTGCCCGCGCAGCTTCATCCACGCCGGCTCGATGGGGAGAGCGGCGGAGCAGCGCAGGTTGCACAACTCGCAGGTGGTGCATGCCAGAATGGTATCGACCATGAACTGGTCCCATTCCTCGCGACCTTCCATGTACTCTCGCAGCCAGTACCACTTACCTCGTGGGGACTGGCTCTCCCAGCCGCGCCCGTAGAACTGGTCGCACTCCTCGACGCAGTAGCCACACTGTGAGCACCCGTAGGCATACCACGCCACGTCGGAGGGTATGTCGCGCATGCGCTTCGTCGGGCGCTCGCCGATCTGCGGAATAACGCGGTTGCCCAGGGGCCGGATGACCGGCTCGAAGACTTGGGCCAGGCTGAGAAAGAGACCTACCAGGCGGTTTCCGATTACCTTTCCCGGGTTCAGGATTTGCCTGGGGTCCACCTGGCTCTTGAAGGCCCGTATGCGGCGCGCGCGGTCGGCTCCAAAGACCGCCTCCGCTTTCTTGGCGAAGTAGAGTCCCGTGGCGTAGGGTCGTCCGCCGTGCCTCTCGGCGATCTTCATGATGGTCAGAGCCAGGGCGAAGACGAAGTTGTAGTTGAACTTGCGCTGGTCGCTGGGGATGAAGCCCAGTATCACCACCTCGGGCTGACCGTTGGAGCTTTCACGGATAACAATGCCCTCCTTGACGATGGGCTGGGCCACCTTCTGCTCTATCTCGGTAAGCACATCGCCGAGAGCAGACAGCGGAATCACCACCTCGGCCGGCACCAGGCTGGGGCCGAGACGCTTGACGACCATCAGTCTGAAACGGTTCTTCCACTCGTGCCGCGCTATGCGGTCGCTGAGCATCTCCGCCTGGCACGGCTTGAGAAGCTCCGGCAGCTTGTCCTGCACCTCTTGACCGTCCTTGGCGCGGAAGGCCAGGGTCACAATGTAGGCCGCCGGCAGGAGAACGCGTTCCTCCGTCGGTTGGCCGTGGTGCTCCATAAGGGGAGCGCGGTTCTTCATCTCCGCCATACGGGGGTTTATGAAAATCAGCGACCAGATGGGTAGCCGCTCATCCACCACGGACTGCAGCAGTCGCTGGAAGTCATGGGCGTCGGGACAGGCCACCGCCACCAGCTCCAGGTCGTCCCGCGGCTGGACGCGAATGGTCAACTGGCTGATCATACCGGTGATGCCCTCAGCTTCGGCGATGACATCCAGTTCCGAATCCTTGAACTCCCTGACGGTGCCGTCGGGCAGCACTACTCGAGCGCTGAGCACGTTGTCGGGGAACCAGCCCGCTTCGTAGGAGCCGATGCCGGCGCCACCCTGCGCCAGCCACCCGCCAACGGTTGAGCCCCGATAGCTCGTCGGATACAGCCGGAGCGTAAGGCCGTGCTTCTCCAGCTCCCTGTCCAGCTTCTCCCAAACGACGCCCGCCTGCACGGTGGCCGTCTGCGCCTCGGGGTCTACACCGACAATGCGGTTCATGCGGTAGAAGTCCACCACGATGCCCTTCTTCACCGGCAATACGCCGCCGTAGCCGGACGACGCCTTGCCGCGTGGGGTGAGGGGTATTCTGTGCTCCGCCGCCCAGCGCGTCAGCTCGACGAGCTCCTCTTCCGTCTCCGGCTGGACAACGGCATGAGGGGTTGTGTTGCCGACCAGAGGTTTGATGAGGCTGGGCATCGCGGCGATGTCATGGCCGTAGAGCCTGCGTTCCGTCTTTCGGAAGCACACACGGCTGCCGAATCTCTCCTCAAGGTACTCTCGATGCCTGGCATTGAGTCCGCCCATTGCACTCTCCTCTCGTAGCTCGTTGTGCTACTCAGTCAAGAGACCCGAGCGAAGCGGCGAGGACCTGGCTGTCGGCAAGCTGCTCCTCGAGGATGCTCTGCACCAGGTCGCAGGCTTCCGCGATCTTGGGGTAGGCCAGGCTGTAGAAGATGGTCCTGCCGTGGCGACGTGTGCTCACGATGCCCCGGTCGCGAAGGATAGCCAGGTGTTGCGAGACGTTCGACTGCGGAAGACCCAGGTCAGCCACCAACTGGCTCACCGACATCTCACCGTCGCGCAGCGCGTGAATGATCATCAAGCGCTTGGGGTCGGCGAGGGTCTTGCAGATCTCAGCCTGGAGTTTGAACAGCAATGCTCTGGACTCGTCTATCATTCGCTTCGCTCTCGTATTACAGTATTCACATATGCGCATATGGTAATACGCCTTGCGGCCTTTGTCAAGTCCCGCCGTGACCTACCGGGGCGCTGCCTCGGTGAGCTATGGGGCCGACAGCCGAGACGTGGGTGAGGACGGCGGAATCAGTCCTGGCCGGATGCTGGCAGGGTGAAGGAGAACCTGCTTCCCTCTCCCGCCTCGCTCTCCACCCAAATTCTGCCGCCGTGGATCTCTACCATCTGCCTGGCGATGGCGAGGCCGAGGCCGGCGCCTCCCCTCTTCCTCGAGCGGGCGTCGTCGACCCTGTAGAAACGCTCGAAGATATGCGGCAGATGCTCGGAGGGTATTCCCTCGCCGGTGTCGGCGATGGAGACCAGCAGGTTGTCCTTGCCGCCCTGATACGCGGGCACGGAACCGGCCCGTGCCACGCTCACTGTAACACTGCCGCCCGCCGGTGTGTGGTGCAGCGCGTTGCTGAGCAGGTTTGCCACCACCTGCTCGATGCGTTTGCCGTCTGCCTGGACTTGAGGCAGTTGCCCCGCTGTATCGAGGCCGAGTGTGATGTCCTTCTGTCGTGCAATGACCCCGGTCTGGGAGACCATCCGCCGTACCAGGTCTGCCACGTCTACCGGCTCAAGCTCCAGCTTCAGTTGTCCTGACTCGGCAAGCGACAGGTCCCGCAGGTCGGCCACCAGCCGGGTGAGCAGCGCCGTTTCCTCCTTGATCGAACGGAGATTGGACGCATCCGCTTCAAAGACCCCGTCGAGCATGGCGTCCACGGTGCCTTCGATGACGGACAGCGGAGTGCGCAGCTCGTGGGCAATGTCGGCGAGGAGCCGCTGACGCGCCTCTTCGCCGTTCTGCAGGCTGGCGGCCATGGAGTTGAACGAGCGGGCCAGGTCACCGAACTCGTCCTGCGATTTGACCTTCACCCGGTAGCCCAGTCTGCCGGCGGCGATGCGGCTGGCTCCCTTCTTCAACTCCTTGATGGGCCTCGTGATCTGTCGCGTCAGCACCAGGCCGAGCAGTATGGCTACAACGGCCCCCACCGCAGCGGCTATTATCAGCGACCTGTTGAAGCGGTTGAGGAAGTCCTGTTCCTCACCGGTGAGCGGCTGCTGCTCCGCGCCTCCGGGGCCGGCCATTTGACCCTTGCCCTGCCCGTGCCCCGTCGAGGATGACACGAGATAGAGGGCGCCGACCTGCTGGCCGGAGACGACGACGCTCGCCGGGTCTGCGAGGCCGATCTGGGCGGTGGTCTCGCCGAGCCAGTCGCCATCGGTGTCGCCCACTATCACGCCCGAGCTGTCAGCCAGCACCAGCCTGTAGGTGCCGAAGCGGGGCAGGTCGTCGAACACCGCCTGTACCCCCTGCCAGCTCCCCGTGTCGGCATAGTACTCGCTCAGGGTTTCCTGCAACTGCTCCACATAGGACAGCCTGCCCTGGGAAATGTAGCGGCTGAACTCGCTGGTGGTGCGAAGGTTGGTCAGGTACGCGGTAAGACCCACCGAAACGGCAACGACCAGGAGGAGGGCGAGTGTCAGCTTCCAGTTCAGACTGCGCATCAGTGCCCTACCCCAGCTTGTAGCCTACTCCTCGTACCGTGAGTATGTATCGCGGCTTGTCGGGGTCCGGCTCCAGCTTCTTGCGCAGGTTCTTTATGTGGCTGTCGATGGTGCGTTCGTAGCCCTCGTAGGCATATCCCTGCACCCTGTCCAGCAACTGCATGCGGCTGTACACCCGTCCCGGGGCTTCAGCAAGGACTCTGAGGAGCTCGAACTCGGTGGGCGTCAGCTCGACAGGTCTGCCGGCGTGCCTGACCTCGTGCCTGTCAAGGTCCACCGTCAGGTCGCCGAATACGAGCCTTCTCTTCTCCGGAGGGCTCTCGGTGCGGCGGAGGACCGCTCTTACTCGGGCCACCAGCTCCCTGGGGTTGAAGGGCTTGGTAACGTAGTCGTCGGCGCCCAGTTCCAGTCCGACTACCTTGTCGGTGTCCTCGTCCCGGGCCGTGAGCATGATGATGGGCACGTTCGACTCGGATCGAAGGGTGCGGCACACGTCCCACCCCGACATCTCCGGCAGCATCAGGTCGAGAAGGACAAGGTCGGGAGCCTCCGTCCTGGCCATTGCGAGCGCCGCCTTGCCGTCGTAGGCGGCGACGACCGTGTAGCCTTCCCTCTCGAGATAGGCCTTCACGATGCGGACGATCTTCTCCTCGTCATCTACTACCAGGACCTTGTTCTCTGCCATGAGCAAGCTGCCTCACTACCAGCCGAATGCGGTAATTGTCTTTGCCCTGCGGAAAATTGTCAAACCGTCAAATAGAGGAGGCGGCTCTATGGCGAGACGCCTCCCTGCTGCTCAGCTGCGGGCGATTGACTAGTTCGAACCCGTGCCCCACCGGTGCATGTCGCCGGGTCCGGTGCACAGGCTGGGGTCGCCCAGACCGGCGCCCTGCTGGCCCGACTCGCGCAAACAGGCACCCTGCTGGCCTGACTCGCCCCACTGGTGCATCTCACCGGGGCCGCTCCCCAGGCCGGGCTCGCCCCAGCAGGAGCCCTGCTGGCCTGACTCGCCCCACCGGTGCATGTCGCCAGGGCCGGTGCCGTTTCCAGGCTCGCCCCAGCCGCCTGTCTCCGCGGCGGTTGTGGCCGTGTCCGGAGTGGTGGTAGGGCTGGCGGCAAAGGCCGCGCCGCTGATGCCCAGCACCAGCAGCCCCACCACGGCAATGGCTGCAATCAAGAGCTTGGACCGTCGTCTCATGGGAACACCTCCTTTTTCATCTTCCAAGGCCATGATACGACCGGTATGTGGAGGTAGTGTGGAGAAATGCTGCCGTTTGTGTGTGGGTTTGGGATGGCGTGCACTCCGCCAGCTCTGAATCCACAGGACCACGAAGTATATGCCCACGCCGATGAACACCACCGCTGCAATTCTTCGCACGACCTTTTCTGCCGCAGTGACTTTGTTCAACCACGTGGCAACCTTGGTCACTCCAGCCGTGAGAAGGACTGCAAAGATGAGCACGGGGAGACCGGTTCCCACGGCGAACACGGCGGGGAAGGTGATACCCCACGTGGATGTGAGCGCCAAGGGCACCAGAACGCCGAAGAACAGCACCGCAGTATTGGGGCAAAACGCCAGGGCGAAGACAACGCCCATCAGGAACGCCCCGGTATTCCCTCTTTGGGCGACCCTCTCTCCTATCGAAGAGAGGCGACCTCCACTCTGAAGGAAAGGAAGCCTGACAATACCCAGCAGCAGAATCCCCACTATGATGAGAAGCGGCCCCATGAACCGCTCACCGGCATCCTGGAGCAGTCGCGCAAGGTGGGGAATGCTCACGCCGGCAAGGATGACCACTGCTCCGAGCGTGAAGTATGACACCGTGCGCCCCAGCGTGTAGAGGGCTCCCGAAGTAGCTACATGCCTGCGGTCTGAGAACCCACGGCTGATGTAGGCCATTGCAGTGATGTTGGTGGCCAGGGGACAAGGGCTGATGGCGGCCAGGAGCCCGATTAGGAAGGCGCAGAGAAGGGATAGACTCCCTGTTTGGGAAAGCCGCAGGACAAACTCGCCAAAATCCACCGGTCAAACTCCCAGGTGCTCTTCTATCTCTGTCTTCACCAAGGCGGAACACGCCTCGTCGTCGCCCACGACAAACCAGATGTCGGTCACGTGCTCGATGTGGTCTGCGCCGTTCACCACCGTGTTGACGTACAGTGATGACCCGTAGGCTCCATACTTCTCCACGCTGGCGGCATTGGCCTCGTCATTCACGTTGAGTACCCTGAACACCAGGTCTCCGCTGGCCAGTTCGTCCTGGAAGTAGGTTTCTACCGTGTACGTGACGCAGGCTTCAAGGTAGACGCACGTCCGGCAGCGTTGCGTGCGGTGGAAGTACACCACCTCCACCCCATCCTCCAGGGGCGGAGGCTCCGGGGTGTAACTTGGCGTAGGAGTCTGCTGGGTGTCAGCAGGCGTATCTTGGGCAGGACCGCTGCACGCGCACAGAATGACCCCCGACAGGATCAAGATCGCTATCAAGCCGCAAAGACTGGCCTTGGTCAACAGATTCATGCCTTCCTCCTTGGTCCTCGCTTCGCACAGGCGGTGAGGCCGTGTCCGCCGAAGCGCTACTGGCCCTCCCTGAACTTCTGCACCGGGTCGCCCCTGCTGTCGAGGTGAGACTTCAGTCTCTCCTGCTGAGAATGAAGCACCTTGTCATAGACTGACTTCTTCAAGAAAACGAGTGCTTCCTCCGCCTCACGGTCAGTAATGATGCGCTCGAGCAGCAGCAGTTCCTGTTCATCGAGAGCTATGGCGGTCTTCCTGAATTCGAGCATCTTTCACCTCCGCTGGACGTGGTGGTCAAGTCTTCTCACTCAGTTGCTGCCGCTGGCAAGCGCTTGGGGAAGGTCCTCCTGGTTGCGCGGCACAGCCATACCAGGCCCAGCATTATGGGGACCTCGGTAAGCACGCCGACAACGGTGGCCAGCGCCGCTCCCGAGGCGACGCCGAAGAGGGTAGTGGCGACGGCTATGGCGACCTCGAAGTGATTACTGCCGGCGATGATCGCCGCTGGCGCTGCATCCTCATAGCGAAACCTGAGCAGCCTGGCCGCGACATAGGTGACGGCGAACACCACCAGGATGTTTGCCAGTATGCCTGCGGTGATCATGCCGATAATCGCTGGCAGCTCAACGATGAGGTAGCCCTGGTAGGTGAACAGGATCACCAGGGTCACCAGCAACGCTATTATCGAGACCTTTCCCACAGGGGGCACAAGCCGCTTGTCAAACCATTCGATACCTTTGCTTCTGGTGATCTGCCTTCGGGTGACGTATCCAGCGATAAGCGGGGTGACGATGTAGATGGCCACTGACAGCGCGATGGTCTCCCAGGGCACCCTTATGCCTGAGAGACCCAGCAGGAACATGGCCAGAGGAGCGTAGAGCACGACCATGGTGAGGGAGTTGATGGCCGTCATGACGAGCGTGTGGCCCATATTGCCGCGGGCCAGATAGCTCCACACCAGGACCATAGCGGTGCAGGGCGCTACTCCGAGGAGGATCAGCCCTGCCCGATATTGCTGAATCTGGTCGGGGGTAAGGAAGTTGGAGAAGACGACTCCGAGGAATAGCCAGGCGAAGAGTGCCATGCTGAAAGGCTTCACCGCCCAGTTGACGAAAAGGGTGAGGGCGATCGGCTTGGGTGACCGCAGTGCGTTCCTGATCTCCTCCCAGCTTATCTGCACCATTATGGGGTAGATCATGGCGAACAGGCAGACGGCTATGGGAATGGAGATGTGCGCCACCTCAAGCCTTGCCAGGAAGTCTGAGATCTGGGGGAAAAGCCTCCCCAGCCCCGTTCCCGCCAGAATGCACAGGGCCACCCACAGCGTGAGGTACTTCTCCCAGATGCCTAATCTTCGTTCTTTTTCAGCCATGATTGCCCCCTACGGTTCCTCGTGGGACTCTGCCCTGGCAGACAGATAGGCCCCTAGGGAAAGGAACTCACCGCGGTGAAGGATCACCTGGAGCGCCAGGGCGAGCAGGACGAAATCCATCGCCAGGCTCTGCACCGCGAGCAGCGGGACCGCCGGGCCGAAGCAGCCGCATATGTCAATATCGAACCCCGCGGCAAGGGCGTAGACCTTGGCAACGGTGAAGCTCAGGACCACCAATCCAGTTATCAACCCGCTTGTCCTGAGGAACAGCCCCAGGAGCAGAAAGACGCCGAGCGCAATCTCCAGCGTCGGCAGGACGTGGCCGTAGGCTGTGGCCAGACTCGGAGGCAGTATGTGGTACTGGTTGATCTCCCATATAAGAGTCTCGGGATAGGGCAGCTTGGCCACCCCGGCGAAGATGAATGAACCGGCGAGAGCAAGGCGGCTGGCCACGGCGACGTATGGGTGCAACAGCGATGTTCCACCGTGCTTTACTCTGTCAACCAGCTTGCTCATGCTCGCCCCCGGGTTCTACTTGCCCGACTCCTCCTTGGCGAGGGCGTTGACTATGAGCCGGGTGACCTCCGCCTTGTCGGGCACCTTGCCGGAGCAGACGAGCTCTTCGTTCACCACCAGGCCCGGCGTGGTGAGAATGGGGTAGTCCATAATCTTCTTGATGTCCTTGACCTCTTCAATGCTGGCGTCGATCCCCAGCTCTTGCACCACCTGTTTCGCCGTCTTCTTCAGTTGGTCGCACCGGGCGCATCCCGGCCCCAGAACCTTGATTATCATGTCGACACCTCCTTGCTCTACTGGACTATGAGTCCGAAGACATATCCTGAGATGGTGGCCATCACCACCACCAGTGCGATGTAGACCAGCGTCTTCTTTGTTCCCATGATGCCGCGAATGACCAGCATGTTGGGCAGCGAAAGGGCCGGCCCCGCCAGCAGCAACGCCAGCGCCGGCCCCTTGCCCATGCCCAGGTCCATGAACGCCCTGACGATGGGCACCTCGGTGAGGGTGGCGAAGTACATCAGCGAGCCGACGAAAGAAGCGGTGAAGTTGGCCAGAAGGCTGTTGCCGCCAACGACCGGGGTGATCACCGACTCGGGGACGCCGGCCCGTATCATGCCGGCGACGAACACCCCCCCAAGGAGCCACGGTGCGATCAGCCTGACGAAGCGGAGGGTCTCCTTCAGCCACTCGACGAGTTCGCCTCTCTTGAACCAGCGCCACAGCACCACGGCCAGGACGGCGAGCAGCACTCCCGTGGCAATCCACTGCTTGGATGAGGCGGCGACGAGGATGCCCACCAGCAGGGCGAAGAAGATGACCTGCTTCCACCAGGGCTTTCCCTCCGGATCCGAGGCGAGGGCGGCGAAGGCCCGGGCGTCCTTGGCCGTCTCCTCCTTACGGTAGATGAGGGCCATGATCAGCCCGATGACCACGGCGAAGACGATGGCGCCAACGGCCCGACCTATTCCCAGGTCGTAACCCAGCAGGCGCGCCGAGTAGATGATGGCCAGCACATTGATGGCCGGCGCCGAGTACAGGAAGGCAATGGCCGGCCCAAGGCCGGCCCCCCTCTTGTAGATGCCGCCGAAGAGGGGCAGCACCGTGCACGAGCACACCGCCAGGATGGTGCCGGAGATCGAAGCTACGCTGTAAGATAGCAGCTTCCTGGCTTGTGGCCCGAAGTACTTCAGCACCGCTCCCTGTGAGACGAGGGCGGCGATGGCGCCGGCGATGAAGAACGCCGGGACGAGACAGGTGAGGACGTGAAGTGAGAGGTACTCGGCCAGTGCGGTCAGGCCGCCCCAGAGAAGCTCGATGAATACATCCATAGTGCTCTATTTGTTTCCTTAGCTGCGCAGCTACGCATACAAGCGGCAAAAAAGAGAGAGGCCCTACCGCCGCCGCCTCTCGGCACAGCGCGGGCCGACCCGCTCAGCCTGCCCAAGCCGCTCGAGGTCCCGGGCAGCCTGCTCGTTTCCTGCCAGCCCCTCCCGCACCGCATCGACGAGCTCGGCCATGTATCCCTGGACGCGCTCCTCATCGATGGAGTAGAAGGACCACAGGCCGTCTTTCCTCAGCCTGAGGAAACCGGCATCGTACAGCGCATTCAGGTTGCGTGACGCTCGGGTCTGAGAGATGTCGAGCGCCTGCATCACCTCACATACGCAGCACTGGCGCTCCAGCAGCAGCCTGAGGATCCTGAGCCTGGTCTCGTCGGAAAGAGCCTTGAAGGCCTTCACCAGTTCACGCATACCATCACCTTCGCCTATATGCGCATCTACGGTTATAGTCTACACCATTCTTGGCTACCGGTCAAGCGGGCTTCAGCGGGCCGCTCCCGTAGCTACCGGTTGGCGCTTCAGGGCACCGCGATGGTCCTCTGGCATGGCGATGGTGGGCCGTTGCGCCCGCCGGTGTCCGTGACTTGACGCCGCGCGGAGACTGGGTCTAGAATTGCCCTTCGAAGGTACGAGAAGCAATGCAGCGGAAGCACGTTCGCCGGCTTGGAGATAGAGTCGTTCGTGTGCCTGTGCTCAGGCCATGGCCGATTGCCCTGCGCGCCGTGCGCCAGCCGAGGACGGCAACGCTATCACCGCTGCTCCTGGTATACGGGTTCCTCGGCGTCATAGCCATCGGCACGCTGCTGCTTGCGCTGCCGATTTCGGGCAAGACGGGCCACTTCACTCCCTTCGTTGACGCCCTCTTCACCGCGACCTCGGCGGTGTGTGTTACCGGGCTGGTCGTGCTGGATACCGGCACGTACTGGAGCGTGTTCGGTCAGGTCGTCATCGTCGCGCTCATCCAGATTGGCGGCTTCGGTTTCATGGCCAGTGCCACCCTGTTGCTTCTGGCATTGGGACGGAGGATCGGGCTTCGCGAACGGTTGCTCATCAGGGAGTCAATGGGCCTGGACCGGCTGGCGGGCCTGGTCGGGCTGGTCAAGAGGATTGCCATCTTCACGCTGCTTGCCGAGGGCGCCGGTGCCGCCCTGTTCCTGGTGCGTTTCTCCGGTGAGGGCAGCCTGGGGCCGGCTGTATGGAAGTCCATATTCCAGGCGGTCTCGGCGTTCAACAACGCCGGGTTTGACCTCTTCGGCAACTTCCGCAGCCTGCTTGACTACCAGCAGGACCCTCTGGTGGTGCTGGTGACGGCAGCGCTGGTGTTTCTTGGCGGCATAAGCTTCCTGGTGTTCGCGGACGTCGCCGGCGTACGGCGTTTCGCCAGGCTCTCCCTCGACAGCAAGCTGGTGTTGACCGCGAGCGCTGGCCTGCTGGTGGTGGGGACCATAGCCATCATGCTCATTGAGTACTCCAACCCGGCCACGCTGGGCGGCCTTCCGTTCCCCCAGAAGCTGCTGAGCGCCTTTTTCCAGTCGGTGACCCCCAGGACCGCCGGCTTCACCACTGTTGATATCGGGCAGATTGCAGACTACTCGCTGTTCTTCACCATCCTCCTGATGTTCGTTGGCGGAGCGTCGGGGTCGACCGCCGGGGGCATCAAGGTGAATACCTTTGGCATGCTCGTGGCCACCATATGGAGCCTGTTGAGGGGCAGGGAACACGCCAGCGCCTACGGTCGCGAATTCGCCAGCCAGCAGGTCAATCGAGCGCTGGCGGTGGTGATGCTGTCGCTGGGGTTTGTCACCGTCGTGGTCTTCCTGCTTACGGTGACCGAGGGGTTCAGCTTCTTGAGGCTGCTTTTTGAGACGGTCTCAGCGTTCGGTACTGTGGGTCTGTCAACCGGCATCACCCCCGAACTCTCGCTTGCGGGGCGGTTGATCGTGACTGTCACCATGTTTGCCGGCAGGCTGGGGCCGCTTGCGCTGGCGCTGTCTCTCATCCAGCGCCAAAGGGTGACGACGATGCGCTACCCTCAGGAGAACGTACGGATCGGCTAGGAGGTAGGCTATGAAGAGGCAGGTCGCGGTCATAGGG
>Ga0180433_10002265_pt1 | contig 30062 bp, 30 predicted proteins | sample SS_ome_8_FD_132980 | JGI IMG/M metagenome (GOLD analysis project Ga0180433, IMG submission 132980) | Hypersaline lake sediment archaeal communities from the Salton Sea, California, USA - SS_1_D_1 metaG | ecosystem: Environmental > Aquatic > Non-marine Saline and Alkaline > Hypersaline >... | reverse complement strand
TCTTAGTGACTTAAGAAAGCCCACCTGTTCGGCAATGAAAAATATCGGTGTTTCGTAGAATTGAGACGTTGACATTATAGACTCCATCTATAGTGCGTTGGTATATAGTAGCACAGAATGCACGCCATCATGCCGGATAGAGGGTGATATAGATAAGGAGTCTTTTACGCTTACTCTACTTCCGCTAGAGGTTCGAAGAGCACGGCTAAGTCTTCTGCCGTGAGGGAGACTTGGTTGGACTCGCGTTGTTGATAGATACCCTCAAGTAGGCTTTGTTTTTTCTTCTGCAGCTCGAGAATTTTCTCTTCAACACTACCGTGGGTAATCAACTTGTAGACGAAGACAGGTTTTTCTTGGCCAATGCGGTGGGCACGGTCGGTTGCTTGGGCCTCGGCGGCTGGATTCCACCATGGATCATAATGGATAACGGTATCGGCAGCCGTTAAGTTCAAGCCGACACCACCTGCTTTCAAGCTAATTAAGAACAGCGGCACTTCTTCGTTCTGGAAGCGTTTGATAGGGGTTTCGCGATCGCGTGTTTGGCCCGTTAATTTAACGTATTTGATCTTATGGACTTTGACAGCTTTTTCAATGAGGCCTAACATTTTGGTGAAGCTTGAGAAGAGTAAGATGCGACGGCCTTCTTTAATTAAGTTTGGAATGAGCGACATCAGAAGTTCAAGCTTAGCTGACTCATCGACATCTTTTGCACTATCAATACTAAGTAGGCGTGGGTCACAACATGTTTGACGTAGTTTTAACAGCGCATCGAGAATGATAATCTGGCTGCGCGCAAACCCATGTTCAGCGATGGCCGCGTTAACTTTTTGTTGCATACTGAGGCGAATCGTTTCATAAAGATCGCGTTGCTCGCCATTTAATTCACAACCACGGATCATAATCGTCTTAGGTGGCAATTCTTTAATAACGTCGTCTTTACGTCTGCGTAAGAGAAATGGTGCGATACGACGCGCGAGTGCTTGTTGTCGCATCGTGTCTTGGTTTTTCTCAATAGGGTTACGAAAGACGGATTTGAATTGACGCTGCGAACCCAAAAGACCGGGCATGAGGAAGTGGAAGAGTGACCATAGCTCGCCTAAGTGGTTCTCCATGGGCGTACCCGTCAAACATAAACGATGGCGAGCTTTTAGTTTCAACAATACTTGCGTCGCTTTTGCTTTCGGGTTTTTGATAATCTGTGCTTCGTCTAAGATTAAATAATGGTAGTCACGTTGTGAAAAGAGTTCATCGTCGCGCACAATAAGCGGGTAGGTCGTAATGATAACTTCCGCTTTAAGAAATTCTTTTATGTTTTTACTACGTTGCGGACCGTGCCAGCATACAATATCGAGAAAAGGTGCAAAGCGGTTTGTTTCATCGCGCCAGTTGAAGACAAGACTTGTTGGCGAAATGACAAGACAAGGTTTGTCTAGGCGTTTTGCTTGTTTCTCAACAGCAAGGTGGGCGAGTGCTTGTACCGTTTTACCAAGCCCCATATCATCAGCCAAAATGCCGGCAAGTTGATACTGACGCAGGAATTGCATCCAGTTAACGCCTATTTGTTGATATTCACGTAGCGTTGCTTGGAAGTTATTTGGAATACGGACTTTTTTAATGCCTGTAAAGTTAACCAATTGTGCACCAATCTCGCGAATCTTATCGCCGCCATACCAATGGACAGGAAATTCTTCATCGAGATGCGTTAATTGCGTTGCGCGCACATTCGCAAGTGACAGACGTTTGTTAGAATTTAAGCTTGAGCTATCGTGTAGTTCGCTTAGGGTGTTGATAATTGAAAGCAAGCGCTGGCCTGAGATTGGTATGCGGGTACCATCAGGTGTATTGAGTAAGATTTCGTGGTCAGCTAGTGACTTCATGTCAGCGAGTGACAGCTTGCGTAACTCTTCTTGTAAGAAGTTTACGAGCAAGGGTAAGAGATTTATTTTCTTACCGTTTAACTCAATACCCAATTCTAAATCAAACCATTCGGTGCCGGTTTCACTGTAGACATCGGCATACCAGGCCTTATCATCAACCACATAGAATGGAAAGCTATCGTCTTGTTCGATTTGCCAGCCTTTCTCTTCTAATAGAGGAATAACTTCACGGACAATTCTAACGGTGCTTAAAGGATCTTGCGCACTGTCACCAGCTAATAGGTAGTGTTCACCATTCACTTCGCTAGGATGTAGCTGGTAACTCTGATTGACCGCAAAAATATCGAATTCGACAAGCGAGTCGCGTAATTGTGTCTCAGCGGCGAGATCTCGTTGAATTTCGATGAGTTGATCATCAACTAAGAAGCTTAGAACACGTTGACGCTCTTGGGCGGGGATCTCCTGAGTACCATAGAGGTAAGTTACTTCGGCAAGTGGTAGGCGTTGGGTATAGCGCGGCGATGGGTCCCAATACGTACGACCCGAGAGGCGTAACTCTTTACCGAACAGACGCAAACACGGTTTAGGTTGATTATAAATCTTGCGTTTCTTGTGGTAAATCTTCGGTAGTAAGCCCGTTTGTTCGCCGAAGAATTCGCCGAGTGCTTGGCGCACGGATTGGGCTTGTTCAGGACGAATCGTCGGGCAATTATAGAGCGCCGCAGCGGTTAGTGAGTCGATATTTGTGTTGACGAGTCCACTGACATTTTCGCTTAAGTCAAAATACCATAGGCGATTGACCGGTGCGACGACAGCATTACTACCACCGATATTACAGGCTAGGTTCTGTTCACCTTGCTGGCTCGCTTCCCATGTGAGTTCGCCATCGCGTGGATCACCGCCAGACAAAGTTTCGCCGTCTTTCGATGCCCATAAACAGCGTTTTGTTTGTAGCATCTGCATTAAGATCGCTTCACCGCGTTCGCCTTCGAGCGTAAAGCTGTCGACATGGCGTGTGAGCTCACAAAGTTTTACACCGACATCGATAAGACCACAGATCTCGCGATCGATATCGCTCAAGAACGGTTTTTGTGGGTAGTTATCAAATGAGAAGGCATAGGTTTTACCGTACTCACCACTTTTTAACAGTCTCGCGGTTTGTAACTGCACCTGAAGGCATTGCGATTGAGCAGTGCGTTCGATATTAAGTAAGTAGAGTAAATGTTCTTGTGTGTCTTGGGGGAGTTTGGTTTTATCGGGGGCAGGGTCTTGTGATTTAGCAATCGTGCGGATCCAACTCTCGAGCTCAGTGGGTAAAAGATTTGCAGCTACGTCTTCTGTTTTGTATTGCTCGACCTCGTCAGCTAGCGCTTGGAACAGTGTTGCGGCGACGTGTTTGCAGTTATAGCCGACGGGGCAAGTACAATCACCGTAAATGATAAAGCGCTCTTCACCTTCTTCGTTGATAAAGATATTCACCTGGTAAAGTTGGTCGTGAGTGCCCTCTACCATGGCAGTTAACTGTTGGCCGCTAGCGTCCCAAGCTAAATTACGAACTTTTTCTTGTTTCTGATAACTGCGTCCTCGTTGCACGTATGCATTATCGATGTTATCGATAATGTCTTTTTCAGAAAACATGAGCGTATTCAATGATCCGTCCCCTGTGTCTCGCTATCCATGTTTAACTTAATAAATTTTAAGCTTGTGGTAACTACAAAAACAATTCTTAAGAGTTTAGCAGAATTGAGAAGAACCGCAACTATTTGTCTCTATTTCTGAATGAATTATGCTTGATCAATTTGCGGTGGGATCATTGTACGTATTGATGTCAAAAGAATCTTCACTTTTCGCAACAACGCAGGCAATCGTCGCGTCACCGCTGATGTTAACGGCGGTGCGTGTCATGTCGAGTAAGCGATCAACACCAATGATAAGTGCAATACCTTCAACAGGAAGTCCGACTTGTTGTAAGACCATGGTGAGTGTAATGAGGCCAACACTTGGAATACCCGCAGTGCCGATAGAGGCGAGTGTTGCTGTTAAGATGACCATTAGGTAGCCACTTAATCCGATATCAATCCCGTACGTGTTGGCGATGAACACAGTTGATACACCTTGCATGATCGCCGTACCGTCCATGTTGATGGTGGCACCGAGAGGAATGACAAATGATGCGGGCATATTGTGCACACCTAACTTCGTCTCGACAGTATTTAACACAACCGGAATTGAAGCATTGGAGCTCGACGTACTAAATGCAAATAACATCGTCGATGCCATCTTGCGAAAGAACAGTAAAGGGTTAAGGCGCCCGATCACTTGCAAGATGAGTGAATAAGACAAGAAGAGGTGCAAGAGCAGTACGAAGAGTACAACTGTAAAATAGCCAATCAGCTGGCTAATCAACCCTATGCCGATGCGGGCGAACATGCTCGAGACCAAACAGAATACGCCGAAGGGGGCGAAGGCTATCACCATGTGCATGAGTCGCATGATGATGATATCGAGATCCATAAACATCTTTGCAACCCTGTCACCAGCTCGTCCTGACCAGCTAATTGCAAGCCCAAAGAGTATAGAGAAGACAATGATCTGTAACATATTGCCTTTCGCCATGGCTTCGATAGGGTTGCTTGGAAAGATATTGAGCAGTGATTCCTTAATGGATGGCACACTTTGGGCAGTAAAGGTGCTTGTCGTCGTCAGATCGGCACCAAAGCCAATCTTAAACGCGCTTGCGAGAGTCACAGCGAGCGAAATCGCAAGCATCGTTGTCAAAATATAGAGCACAATCGTCTTGAGCGCGAGTCGACCAAACCGCCGCGTATCTTTAAGCTTACATGTCCCACACACAAGTGAAATGAAGACAATAGGCACCACTAACATCTTCAAGATGGTAATAAAAATCTTACCCCCAACATCAAATACCCCATCGACAAGATAGGCATACGTCACGTGCCAATGCTGCAAATTATTGAGCAAAATACCAACACAGACCCCCAATACCAGGGCAATTAAAATCTGCGCGGTATACCCAATCTTACGACTTTTGTTCTGCAACGCACTATCATGCACAATAAAAGACCATCATAGATAAATTAACCCACCAAACCCACTGCGAATTCCATGCCGAAAAAAAGAAAACAGGGGAGTGCACGAGTGCTCAAAACCGAGCTACAACCACCCCAAACCCCAAGCATATTTATGGATCGGACCCATAATCACATAAGAGCCTGTTGGGTGGAGAACCCGCGCGGCAGACTCTGCAAAACCAAGGATGGTTTTGCTCAAGCGACACAAGGATGTGCTAGAGCGCGTCTGCCGCGCGGGTTCTCCACCCAACAGGCTGCGATATATGAAAAGAACAACGTACAGAAAAGAATAACGTACTAAAAATAATCAACTTACAAAACAAGCAATCTTTGAAATAGCCAGAAATATGCGCTATTCTACGCACACTGGAGAGATGGCTGAGTGGTTGAAGGCGGCGGTCTTGAAAACCGTTAAGGGGCATCCCCCCTTCCAGGGTTCGAATCCCTGTCTCTCCGTAGTCTCCGCAATCTTTACGAATGGAGAAGAGCTTTTGATAAAAGTCCTCATTGTTGATGATCACGCGCTCGTTCGTGTTGGTATCCGACGATTGTTGGAGGACTATAATTACATCAAAATCGTCGGCGAAGCGAGTTCAGGTGAAGAAGCTGTTCAACTCGCGCGCGACACCCAGCCCAATATCGTATTACTCGACCTATGGATGCCCGGTATCGGTGGTATTGAGACCACAAAACGTTTAATCCGTCTGCGCCAATCACTGCGCGTTATTGTTCTAACGGCCTGTAACGAAGATCCGTATCCAACCCATATCTTAAACGAAGGCGCTTTCGGTTACATCACTAAAGAAAGTGGTGTTGCTGAGATGGTCAAGGCGATAGAAACGGTTCATCGCGGTAAGCGCTACATTAGCAGTGATATCGCACAACTTATCGCTTTGCGCACGGTCGATGACTTTTCCCAAGATGGTTCGTTGCTCGATCAAATCTCGAGTCGCGAGTTACAGGTTATGACGATGATAACGCGCGGGCTTAAAGTACAAGAAATTGCGGATCAGCTACACATCACAACTAAGACGGTCAATGCCTACCGTTACCGTTTATTCGAAAAGCTTGGCGTTGAAAACGATGTCATGCTAACGCACCTTGCTTTGCGTCATGGCTTGCTTAAAGAATCTGCCATTCTCATGGATGAGCAGTGATACACGAATCCGATTTCGATGTAAAAACATTCTTAAAAAATCTACCTTCTAAGCCTGGCGTTTATCAAATGTTTGCAAACGACGATACGGTTTTATACGTCGGTAAAGCTCAGAATTTAAAAAAGCGGGTCAAGAGTTATTTCCAGCAAAAAAATCTATCGGTCAAAACGATTCGCTTGATGGCGCAAGTCCATCACATCGAAGTAACGACTACTGCGAGTGAAACCGAAGCCTTATTGCTTGAGTTTAATTTAATAAAAAAACACAAGCCGCGTTATAATGTGTTACTACGTGATGATAAGAGTTACCCGTATCTTGCAGTGAATCTTAAGAGTGATTTTCCGCGCATTGATATTTATCGTGGACCACAGCGCAAGGGTGTGCGTTACTACGGTCCTTTCCCAAGCGCAGGCTCAGCACGCGTAACGCTACAACTCATCCAGAAAATTTTTAAATTACGTCAGTGTAGCGATGCTTTTTTTAGAAACCGCTCTAGACCCTGTTTACAATATCAGATAGGTCGTTGCACCGCACCGTGCGTTGGCTATATTGATAAAGATCGCTATGCTGAGGACTTACAGCATGCGTTACAATTGCTTGAAGGCGAGAACCAAACAATTATCGATGACTTGCTCGCGAAGATGGATGCAGCGAGTAATGAGCGCGCGTATGAACTTGCTGCGAGCTATCGTGATCAGATAGCGCATTTACGCAAGGTGCAAACCGAGCAATGCATTGCAAAAACCACCGGTGACATCGATGTTATAGGTATGGCAGTTCTAGGGCACATCAGTTGTGTGCATGTATTGAGTATACGCGGTGGCATGATCATGGGTAGCAAAGCATTTTACCCAAGCCAACATGGTGAAGATGAGCCTGAAACGATTCTAACCGCATTCTTGTGTCAGTATTATTTAAATCCCGTCCGTAAGCAGAGTTTGCCGCGAGAAATTATTATTCCGTATGATCTTAATGACAGCGAATGGATAGCACGCACCCTTGAAGAAGAGCAGGGTAGGCGTGTCGATATACGCAACCGTGTGCGTAAAGAGCGCGCAACATGGCTTAAGATGGCGAACAGTAACGCCGAACAGACACTTGACATGCACATGGCACAACGCGTTAATTTCCATCAACGTCTTGAAGCGTTACAAAAAGCCTTTAAGCTGCCTTCGGTGCCTGAACGTATGGAATGTTTCGATGTTAGTCACACCCTGGGTGAAGCGACGGTTGCCTCGTGTGTTGTTTTCGATAGCAACGGACCTTTGAAACAAGATTATCGTCGCTACAACATCGAGGGTATAACGCCGGGCGATGATTACGCTGCACTCGAGCAAGTGCTATTGCGTCGCTATAAAAAAGTTAAAGAGCACGATGGCGTATTACCCGATATTATTTTTATCGATGGCGGTAAGGGGCAAATGGGTGTTGCAGAGCGCGCGCTCGAGACATGCCAAGTCTCGGGCTTTCTGCTTGTGGGTGTTGCTAAAGGCCCTGATCGCAAAGCAGGGCTTGAGACTTTGTTCTATGGCACACCGCTTAGGGCCCATCATTTACCCCCCACCTCCGAAGCGTTACATCTCATTCAACACATTCGCGATGAAGCCCACCGTTTTGCCATTGTTGCTCATCGCGCTAAACGCGGTAAAGCGCGTGGGCAATCACCGCTTGAAACCATCGATGGTGTAGGGCGGGTCAGACGTCAAGCACTCTTGCGCCACTTCGGTGGTTTACGCGAAATTAAGGCTGCGAGTGCGAAAGATCTCGCCAAGGTCCCAGGAATCAGTGTATCCTTAGCCCGTAAGATTTTGGCGCATTTGCGGGATGGAGACTAAATGCAGCAGCAATCGTTGGTGATAAAAACCAAGGGACGCGGGTTTTATAAACTCGATGAACTCATCCACAATGAACTCGTCGATTGCGAGCTGACACAAGGACTTTGTCACTTGTTTGTCCGCCACACAAGCGCGTCACTTATCGTATGTGAGAATGCTGATCCCAGTGTACGTTATGACTTAGAAGGCTTTATGAGCAAACTTGTAGTTGATGGCGACCCAGCATTTAGGCATCGTGCGGAAGGTGATGACGACATGGCAGCACACATACGCAGCGTATTAACCGCAACAAGCCTAACGCTACCTATTTTGGAGCGAACACTTGCGCTTGGGACATGGCAGAGTGTTTATCTTTGGGAGCACCGTACCCACAGCCATACGCGCTCGATTTTAATGACGACATGGGGTGTAGAGTCATGAATATACCCAACACTTTTACAATGATGCGTATTGCACTTATTCCATTTTTGATTGTCTTTCATTACGCACCGTTTACTGGCCATTACTACGTTGCTGCTTTTATTTTCGTATTAGCTAGTGTGACCGATTGGCTTGATGGTTATCTTGCTCGAAAGCTGAGTCAACACTCGCGTATAGGTGCTTTTCTTGATCCTGTCGCTGATAAGCTACTTGTCGCTGTTGCACTTATCATGATCGTTGAAAAAATTCCCGTGGTCATTGTGACGGTACCCGCGATGATTATCGTCGGCCGTGAGATCGTCATTTCCGCGCTACGCGAATGGATGGCGGAATTAGGTAAGAGTGCGAGCATGGCGGTCACACGAGTTGCTAAGGTCAAAACGGCATTGCAAATGGTTGCCGCAACGTTGTTACTTGCGTATTCGCCTTCAAGCTCGTCACCTGTGATTGCATGGGTAGGGCTTGTATTACTCATGGTGGCTGCCGTTATGACGCTATGGAGTATGTTTATTTATTTGAATATAGCGCGCAGGCAGTTATAGGGCGGGTGGCTTGTTTCTAGAAAAGTGCCATCAAGTTTTGAGCAGCAAATGCTTCCTCTAATCCATCGAGACACTCTTTAACCTTTGTGACAGGGAGTGCTTGATCAAATATTTTCACGGGAGCGTTGAAGCCACGACCGCGAAAGAGTGACCATAGTGCTTGTAGAAATCTTACTAGGACATTTCGTTGCTTAGGGGATTCGAATAGTGCTTGACTCTCAGGTTTTTCCACAGCTTTTAACAGAAATTGAATACGCTCTCTTAAATCTAATTCTTCATTATTTAGTTGATCACTAAACTGCTTCATAGTCTTAGCTTGGATACTGTTATCACCATATTTATCTGCGAGCCATGCCGTGTGTTGTTCAAAACAGGCTTTTAGCACCTCTAATGATTGTTGAATGGTTTTGTCTATAGTCGCTTCTTGCCCATCCATCTTACTTCGGGTTATCTGCGCTTTTTGCTCTTCAACGCGCCGCCATAGTGAGTCTAGTTCATTAAATAAATCGTAGTGGATGGCGTATTTGTGAGTTGGCTCAGCGAAGTTCAACAATGTTATAGCATTGAATGCAATGAGAACTTGGTTCTCAATAAAATCATGAAATGTGTGATCATCGAAGCGTTCTGTAAAACACTTCGAGATGGCGTTTTTACTTTTTTCTGTGAGTTCTATAGTACCGCTTTGTGCATCAGCTTTTAGAGAAAAGTCTGATTCCAACCAATCATAAACAGACTTTACTATCATCGAAATTCGCGTTTCATCTATTCTTGGTTTTAATGGCGCTAACGTTGCAACTGAATTGGATTTTGATGGACTAGGCTTTAAGCGAGATTTAGTACCAGGCACAGACTTACTCCGAAACTACTTACGTGTGAACAGTATATCATAAAACTGACATTCTTGGGGTAGGGTGGGGGGATGCTTATAAGTAGGCATCACTGGCATCCCCCTCACCCCTAGCCCCTCTCCCCCATGTCTGGGGGAGAGGGGGACTATTAAACATGTGTTAAGACGCGATTGTTTATAAACCAGCAGAATGTTCGCTTGTTTCAATCATCTCGTCGACTTCAACTGCACCAATACCCAAAGTCGTATCAAACTCTGCAACACTGTCAAAGAGTTTATAGAGCGTATCATCGATCTCACATTTTGACATGTTGTTCTCAAACATTCTTGGGGAATTACTAAACGAACTTATCAATTTCAGAATCAGCAACAAGATATTATAGAGAGGAATTTTTGTATGGTTATCTTGATTGGCTTGAGCTTCCTGCTCAAATAGTCCTTCGTATTCACTCTTATTTATAGTGTCTATCAATCTTTTAACACGGTCTCTCAATGTTAACGTGTTGTCACCAAGCATCTCGATCAAGGTGTCAATCTTACGCACCTGATCGCTATCTGGTCCATATCGCTCTTCAAGTTGCGTCTTGTGGAATTTGAATCCCTTGTCGAGCGTATTTAAGGTGTCCACGACAACATGTGTGAAGTGTTGATCTTTAGTATCATTGTCAGCTTCGAGCATGAGTGCATCGTGATGTGCATTTCGAATTGCTATCATTAACTTTCTTCGGGTGTAGTGAGTATTTCTGTCAACAGTAACCTTATGATTTAACACGTTGTCAATCTTAAAAAGAAAGCTTGCGTCTGCAATCGGATGCAGAAAAAAGTGCTGTGTAAGGATGGCTTTATCAGACTTATTCAATACAATAATGCCGTTTTCATGCCGAGAGGGTTCACGAGGCAAGTGACGCGCTAGCCATTGATCAACCTCATGGTACGCTTGAGCGACATACTTTTTATCAACCTTAACTTTCTTTGGCATAATTTCTCTCCTAATAACTTATACATCACGCACTTCCTTGTTATTTGTTTTTAGTGTTTAATTAAATTATTCAATTCGATGTATACATCATACCATAGTTCTGGTTAACGATTATACTGACCTTAAAGAAAACACTGTTTTTATATAGAGACAACATGCATCATATATGCGTTATCGTTTCTATAATTTTGACGCACATGACCAATGCCTGATCGCAGCAATACATCATAAGACCTTTATTACGCTTACAAAATCTCTGCTTGACAGCTTGCGATAAGTCGCTACAATAAGCGTCCTCTGCTGCGGGAATAGCTCAGCTGGTAGAGCACAACCTTGCCAAGGTTGGGGTCGCGAGTTCGAGTCTCGTTTCCCGCTCCATCTTCTTTACAAGATGGCATAGTCCGAAAAAAGCGATCTCTATCGCTTTTTTTTTACCTACGCGATGGTTGAGTGGCAGAGTGGTTATGCAGCGGCCTGCAAAGCCGTGTACGTCGGTTCGATTCCGTCCTCAACCTTATATAGCCCGGGTGGCGAAATTGGTAGACGCAAGGGACTTAAAATCCCTCGGTATTTGATACCGTGCCGGTTCGACTCCGGCCCCGGGCACCACATTGGCCACAATGGCCAGAAGTTTGCAAGTAGGGGAGTGTCATGACGTTTGTTGTCACCGAACAATGCATCAAGTGTAAATATACGGATTGTGTCGAAGTTTGTCCCGTAGACTGCTTTTATGAGGGGCCTAATTTTCTTGTTATCAATCCCGATGAGTGCATTGATTGTGCATTATGTGAACCGGAATGTCCGGTTGAGGCCATTGTCTCCGAAGATGATTTAACCGAGGAACAACAGCCATTTTTGGCGTTAAATGAAGAACTTGCCGAAAAATGGAGTAATCACAACATAACTGTGATTAAAGATGCACCCGCTGACGCCGACGACTGGCAACATAAACCCGATAAACTGCAACACTTAGAAAAATCGTGGGACTAAATGTACGAAGTCGACAAACTGATGAATGAAACGCGACGCTTGGCGGCGCGCTATTATGAAACGACAGGCAAGGTACTACCCGTAAGCCACGAGCTTGCCAAGTACGACGCTTGTCGCTTGCTCAACTTCATTGCGGCGAAAGAGACGCATGCCGGTGTCGATGCGTACCGTCCCGATGAGTGTCCCGTACAAATCAAAGGCCGCGTTATTTTACGCACGGATAACCATGGTTACCGCATCGGCCAAATCAATGATAAAGGTGATTGGCAAGCCTTGGTGTTAGTATTAATGGCCGCCGATTATCAACCGTTCGAAATCTACAGCGTATCGCGTGATGTGCTAGAAGCTACATTGCTCGAATCAAAATCAAGTAAACGTCAATCACGCGGTATTATCTCTGTTGCTAAATTCAAGGCTATCGCCGATCTTGTGTGGTCCTAAATACACTTAATTTCTGTTACAATTCTCGTTTACACTTTAGTTTTATCGGAGTTGAAAATGCCAAAGCGAGAGAATGGTTCGGAAGCAGATGATCACGTGAGTAAGAAACCACATATTACTAAGAATAATAATAAGCGTGATTTAAGACGAATTATTGTTGAGTTTAGAAAAAGACAGTGTCCAGTAGCGTATACCGACTCTCTTGCCGAAAGCGGCATATCGCCTATTGATTATTATCTCTTCAAAGCTGCTGGCGCTGGTTATACTGACCTTGTCCACATGCTACTGAACATGGGGGCTAACCCCACAACACTTTGCCCTGTTAATTCCTCTACCAAGCGAAATGCACTACAAACCGCTGCATTAAAGAAACGTTATGCATGTGTTCACGAGATAGAGAGTCGTTTTCCGGAGATAATTGATAAAACCTATGGGACCGATCTCACGCCCATCTATATTGCCGCATCAGTCGGAGACTTAAGTATTGTAAAACTCTTAAGAGAGTTCGATGCTGAAATAACATTTGCACGCAAGAATGGCTCAACATTACTATTTACTGCAGCAAAACATGGACATTCACACGTTGTCAGTTGGTTATTGTTCAACGGTCTTGCGGCCGATGTTATTGTAAAAAGCGAATCAGCTTTAGTAAAAGCTATTCAATGTAATGATGTTTTGTCTATTCAAAAGCTATTTTCCGCTGGAGCTATTATCAACGACGAGAGAGTCGTTAAACCGCCCTTACACTATGCTGCAGAGCTTGGCTACACGCATATTGTTGAGCTACTCCTTGATTATGGTGCTGAAGTCGATATACAAGATGAGATGAACGGGTTTACCGCGTTAATGTTGGCAGCGGCGAACGGCCATCAAGATGCTGTATTAACACTTATCGAGCATGGCGCAGATGTGGATCTTGCACGCAACGATGGCTCAGTTGCATTACATGCTGCAATTGGTCAAGGTCACGATGATACAGTACAGCTTCTTTTGCACAAAAATGCTGACCCTAACACAACTAATCTTCTCGGTATGACGCCATTAGACTACGCTAACGCACGAAAAGAAGCTTACTGCGCTCAATTACTTCTTGAGGCAAGTGCTGATCCAAATGTGAAATCTAGTGGTAAGCCACCTGTTAAATACGTAAGTCTTTTTTCACGAGGACGAAAAAAATCGAGACTGTTTGATTCGGATGGCGAGGCTGATAAAGATGATAAGGCTGAAAAAGAACCGACGTTTAAGGTCCCGCTCCCTTTGCCTAGATGTGCCGCGCCTGAATAAGGCGTTCGGCGCGCAGTAAATCTTCGGGCGTATCGATACCGGCAGCTACGACATCATCACAAACCGTAACGTGTATTGCCTCACCGTGCCAAAGTGCTCGCAATTGTTCGAGTGACTCTTGTTTTTCGAGCCTGCAGGCAGGCCACTTAGTATATTGACGCAAAAAACCAGCGCGGTATGCGTATAGGCCGATATGTAAGTGGTAATCGGATGTGGCGGCAGTACCATCGCGATTAAATGGGATAGGGGCGCGTGAAAAGTAGAGCGCTTGACTTTGTGCATTACAAACGACTTTAACAAGATGTGGGTTAGTCACATCTTCGTCGCTCGGGAAGGGGGTTGCCAGTGTCGCCATTTTCGTACCACACTCGGCAAGCCCGAGAGCGACACTACGCATATGTTCACCCGCAAGCAACGGTTCATCGCCTTGGCAATTCACGACGATGGTTTCATCATCGAAGCCCAACATATCGCAGGCTTCTGCAATGCGGTCGCTACCACTTTGGTGATGTTCACTCGTCATCAGTGCGCGGCCACCCAAGCTTACGATGTAGTCTTTAATTCTCGTATCGTCTGTCGCAACATAGACACTCTCGGCACCACTCTCACACGCGTGGCGATAGACGTGGCCAATCACAGGCTCACCATTTAAAGGTTTAAGAAACTTACCCGGGAAGCGGGTTGAACCGAAGCGTGTTGGAATGATGACGTGGAAACTCATGATGCAGCTTTAATGCGTTCAACGTCATCGAGTGTGAGTAATGTCGCTTCGTGCTCGAGCATCACTGGAATGTCGTCTTTGATAGGAAAGGCTAGTCTGTCGAAGGTGCAACATAGCGAGTTTGTTTCTTTATCAAAGTAAAGCTTACCCTTACAAATAGGGCAGACGAGCATCGCAAGCAAACGTTTGTCCATGGATTTAAAACCCTCGATAGTAAGTAGGTAGAGCAAGCTCGACCTTATCACCCGTAGCCCACCTTGACAAGGCGAGTGCTAGCAAATCCTGTGCATGTGGGTGGAAGTCTTCATCAGCATATGTAAGGGTGAGGTTTGCAGGCGTGCTTGGCCATTTGTCCTGGTGGAGATGCCAGCCATCGCCAATACAAAGATAGTTGCCTTCAGCAGGCCAATTGAATTCATCTGGCGAGATGAGGGCATCATCGACTAGCGCTACCATATCACCGCACTTCTCATCAAAGCGATACTGGCCAACGTAACACTCATCCATACGTGCGTCGGTTGCAACCAGGACTTCGCGGACATTTAAGGTACGGTAGGCTTGATAGGCGAGTGACGCAAGCATCGAGACCGCGAGTGTTGGTTTGGGTTGAGTATAGTGTAAGCCTTGAATCATCGCACTTGCGACGCGCACGCCTGTAAAACTACCTGGTCCAGGGCTATACACATAACCATCGATATCCGCGAGCGTTAAATCGAGTGACTTCAACAGTTCATCGGTCATACTAAGCATACGTGCTGCATGTTGGCGGGGCATGATGGCAAAGCGTTCGATGACTTCGTCGTTGTGACTCAGCGCAACCGAGCCCGCTTTAGACGATGTCTCTATCGCGAGCAGGGTTAACGGTTTAGTGACTTCAACCATTATTCGCTGTTTTGTGCTTGCTTCGTTGGTGGGCGTCTGCGACGTTGGCCACCTGAGTTACCACCACCTTGTTGACCACGGTTTTGTTGACCACCGCGACGTTGTTGTGGGCGTCTGCGTCCGCGACCGCCACCTTGTCTACCGCCACGTTGTCCACCATCACGCTGCTGTCTACCGCGTCCACGCCCACCGCGCTGTGATTTACCACCACCACGCGTATGTTTGCGGACAGGCTTCTTCGTAGCAGGTGCGCTTGCTTCACCATCGCCAAACAATGCACTCCATACACGCTTGAACACACCGATTTGTTCAGCCTTAGGATGTTTAAGTGCGTGTTGCATTAAGTCATCGACTGCAGGCTGTCTACTCTGGACTTCTTTTGAGACATGCGCTTCAAGCTCAGGTGCTTGAGGTATGGCGTAACTCGGCATACCGGCAGGTGAGTTTTTAGCTTTATCGCCCGCTTGCTTAATGCCGCGAACTTCGTAATTAGGGCTTTCAAAGTAAGGGTTAGGCACAACCACGATGTGTACTTGATGGCGGCGCTCAATTTCAAGCAACATTAAACGTTTCTCATTCATCAAATACGTCGCAATGTTCACAGGAAGTTGCGCATGGACATGAGATACGTTAGGTTTATAAGCTTCTTCTTCAATGACGCGCAGAATCGACAGCGTTAACGATTCAACTGTTCGAATCACACCACGACCTTGACAGTGAGGGCAGGCTAGCTGGCTCACGTCACTTAAGGCAGGGCGCAAGCGTTGGCGTGACATTTCTAACAAACCAAAGCGTGAGATACGACCAACTTGGATGCGCGCGCGATCGGCACTGAGTGCGTCACGCAGGCAATTTTCAACTTCGCGCTGGTGTTTTGTGTTACTCATATCGATAAAGTCGATAACGATTAGACCGCCTAAGTCGCGTATGCGTAATTGACGTGCGATGGCTTCTGCGGCTTCAAGGTTGGTTTGAAACGCCGTGTCTTCGATCGTTTTCGCACCGGTTGCGCGTGATGAGTTGATATCAATGGCGACGAGCGCCTCGGTGCGATCGATAACCAGGCTACCACCCGATGGCAAGACCACTTTACGCTGATGCGCCGTTTCAATTTGTTTCTCGATTTCGAAGCGATTGAAAAGCGAAATTGCGTCTTGGTAGAGTTTTAAAATCTTGACGAGATTTGGATCGACATGGTTCAAGTAGTTTTTAATCTTAACGAAGGTTTGTTGGTCGTCGACGATGATTTCAGTGACTTCTTTGCGTAAGTTGTCACGAATCGCGCGGGTGACCACATCGCCTTCTTGGTGGATTAAGATCGGCGCGTTAAGCGATTGGCAGGCCTGGCGTATCGCGTTCCACTGGGTCGTTAAGATGTGTAAGTCCCACTGCAAATCTTCCATACTCTTACCAAGACCCGCTGTGCGCACGATGAGTCCCATGCCGTCGCTAATAGGTAGCGCTTTGACGATCTCACGAACGCGCTCACGCTCTTCTTCGCTCTGAATTTGACGTGAGATACCACCACGCGGGTTGTTCGGCATAATGACGAGATAACGGCCCGCGAGTGAGATAAAGGTGGTGAGAGCCGCGCCTTTACTACCGCGTTCTTCTTTCTCGATTTGTATAAGTAGTTCTTGGCCTTCGCTAAGCAAGTCTTTAATGGATTGACGCTTCTCACCTCCATCTTCCTCAGACTGCGGTTTATTACGTACGGCTTGGAAGTATTCGGGGGAGACCTCTTTTAACGGTAGGAAGCCTTGACGTTCGGCGCCATAATCGACGAAAGCAGCTTCTAAGCTTGGCTCGATACGGGTGATAACGCCTAAGAATATATCGCCTTTTTTGTGGGGTTGGTGGCTTGGGCGTTCGATATCTAAATCATAGAGCTTACCGTTTTGGACCAACGCCACGCGCAATTCTTCGGGGTGGGTGGCATTGATAAGCATTTTTTGCTGTACAGATTGTTCTTGTGCTGACATGTTAACCTCGTTAAACAATAAAATCGTAAGTAATTGGTGAAAAGCGGGCGACGAGAAAGATGCGTTAAGCATGTGGCTAACGTTGTGAGGGTGCGCATTAACATTAATGCGATGAATTGTTGTACACCTAGATAGGATGTTCTCATTAACTCAATAACCTGCCTGATAGCGTAGGGTTTTCTCATCGTGAGTGGCGTATAAGACGGTAAATGCCGTGTAAATTATGTGTTATTGCCCGCGGACGTTTGTCTAATGTCGTCACAAAGTGTTACAATTCTACGCAATCACTCACGCGGCGAAGTTTAGCAACAATCGTACGTAAAATCAATGTATAAGATGCTATTTTAGGGTTTTTAGGGTGGATAGCCAAATCGTAAATCACGTGACCGTCGAGGGCGAGCGAGAAGGTCAACGTTTAGATAACTTCCTCGTCAGTTTATTACGTGGTGTACCAAAATCACATGTGTATCGCATCATCCGACGTGGCGAGGTACGTGTGAACAAAAAACGCGCCAAACCTGCTCAACGTTTAAACGTTGACGATGTTATACGTATCCCACCTTTGCGTATAAGCGAACCCAAGACGCAGGCGAAGGCACCAAAATGGCAATCTATTATACAAAATAGCATTATCTTCGAAGATGATGACATAATTATAGTCAATAAGCCTGCCGGGCTTGCCGTACATGGCGGCAGCGGTATTCACGCCGGACTGATCGAACAATTGCGCTTAATGCGCCAACATGCAGACAATTATGAACTCGTACACCGTTTAGACCGTGAAACGAGTGGCTGTCTACTGGTCGCTAAGAAACGTTCCATGTTACGGGCATTACACGAAGCCCTTCGTGAACATACGGTACACAAGCAATACGTCGCGCTACTCGAAGGCATTTGGCAGGGGAATGAGGTGACTATTGATGCACCACTTCTGAAAAATCACTTGCGAAGTGGCGAGCGTATCGTTAAGGTCAGTCGTTTTGGGAAACCGGCCGAGACTACTTTTCGTAAACAACGTGTGTTGGGTGATTCGACGCTGGTTGATGTGACATTACACACGGGACGAACCCACCAGATACGGGTTCATGCGCAACACATGGGGCACCCCGTTGCGGGTGACGAAAAGTATGGCAGTGAACAATCTTCAAGCCATGGTTTGATGCTACATGCCGAGACATTGGTCTTTGCACATCCGCGTGATGGACGAACGATGACCATCAAAGCACCGTGGCCACCTCGGTTTAGAAGGCATGTTGAATAACTAGTTTCGAGTAGAACGTATTTGTTCCCTCTCCCCCATGTCTGGGGGAGAGGGGAATAATGATAGATAAGGGTTAGGGGTACTAAAATTGACAACACAACTACCAACACGCAGCCACTACTGCGGTGAAGTGACAGAAAAAGCTCACGAGCAATCAGTAACGCTATACGGCTGGGTCCACAAGCGTCGTGACCACGGCGGGGTTATCTTCCTCGATGTGCGTGATAGAAGTGGGCTTGTGCAAGTGGTTTTTCACCCACAAGATAAAGACATGTTCAGTCGTGCCGAAGCGATTCGCTCGGAAGATGTCATTCTTACCACGGGCGTTGTGCACATGCGCCCAGAGGGCATGGCTAACCCTGAACTTCCAACAGGTGCTATCGAAGTCTATGCCGATTCGCTTACAATTCTAAACCACGCCGACACTCCTCCGTTTACCCCAGATGCTTTTCAAAAAGTCGGCGAGGACTTGCGCTTGCGTTATCGCTACTTGGATTTACGACGCCACGAACTTATGCATCGCTTACAAGTGCGTGCGAAAGTTAACCGCCTCATGCGCGATTATCTCGATGCCAATGACTTCATGGAAGTCGAAACGCCGATGTTAACGAAAGCAACGCCTGAAGGCGCACGCGACTTTCTCGTTCCATCGCGTTTGCAACACGGCCACTTCTACGCATTGCCGCAATCGCCACAGCTTTATAAGCAGATGTTAATGATGGCAGGCGTTGACCGCTATTACCAAATCGTGCGTTGTTTTCGTGATGAAGATTTACGTGCCGATAGACAACCAGAATTTACCCAGCTCGACATTGAGACGAGCTTCTTAGATGAAGAAACGATTCAAACCATCATCGAGGGCTTAGTCAGAAAACTCTTTAAGACAATTCTCGATGTTGATTTACCGGAACGATTCGATCGCATGGATTACGCTGATGCTATGCGCGATTATGGCAGCGACCGTCCCGATCTGCGTAACCCTTTAAAACTTGTTGATGTCGCCGATCTTGTGCTTGAGTCTGACTTCCAAGTTTTCAGTAAGGCAGCCGCCGATCCAAACGGACGCGTTGCTGCATTGCGTGCGCCACAAGGTGCAAGCATGAGCCGTAAAGTCCTCGATGATTACGCTAAGTTTGTTGAAATCTATGGCGCGAAGGGGCTTGCTTATATCAAGGTCAACGATATAGCTAAAGGACGCGAAGGTTTGCAATCACCGATCATCAAATTTTTCAGTGATGATGTGCTAACAAGCTTACTCGAGCGTGTAGGTGCCGAGACGGGCGATGTGATTTTCTTCGGTGCAGACCGCGCTATGACGGTAAATGAATCGCTTGGTGCATTGCGACAAAAAGTTGCAAACGATCTAGGCTTAATCCGCGAAGGCTTTTTCCCACTCTGGGTTGTCAATTGGCCCATGTTCCTACAAGGTGGGGGTGAGGGTTCACCATGGCAGGCACTACATCACCCCTTCACAGCGCCACAAGACGCTAACCCAGACGCACTAAAAGCCGCTCCCGGTGAGGCTCTTTCACGTGCGTATGACTGTGTGATGAATGGTGTGGAATTAGGTGGTGGCTCGATTCGTATTAACGATACGCAGTTACAACAAGCCGTGTTCGATATCTTAGGCATTAGCAAAGACGAGGCACAAGAGAAGTTTGGTTTTCTCTTAGAAGCACTACGTTACGGTTGTCCGCCACACGGTGGTATTGCGTTTGGTCTCGATAGGTTAGTCATGATCTTAACCGGTGCCGAGTCAATTCGTGATGTGATAGCCTTTCCTAAGACCCAGACGGCTGCAGAGCCAATGTCAGGTGCGCCGGATACGGTTGAACCACTTATGCTAAGAGATTTAGGTATCATGTTAATGCCAAAGGCGAAGTAAGGAGAGACAATGGCTGGTCACAGTAAATGGGCTAACATTAAGCATCAAAAAAGCCGCAACGACGCAAAGCGCGGAAAATTGTTTACTAAACACATTCGTGAAATCACGACGGCAGCACGCCTTGGTGGTGGAGATATCAATAGTAACCCACGTTTAAGGCTGGCGGTCGATAAAGCGTTCAAAGAAGCGAACATGAAGCGTGATACGATTAACAAAGCGATCGAACGCGGTACGGGTGGAGGTGATGATAGCGATTATCAACCCATGAGCTATGAGGGCTATGGCCCAGGTGGTGTCGCCATACTCGTCGACTGTCTTTCCGATAACAAAAACCGTACTGTAGCTGAAGTGCGCCATGCATTTAGTAAATGTGGCGGTAATCTTGGTACAGATGGCTCAGTATCCTACTTGTTTAGCAAACAAGGGCAAATTACATTCGCGCCAGGCTGTGATGAGGAAAAGCTGATGAATGTTGCTATTGAGGCAGGTGCGGAAGATATTCAACACCAAGAAGATGGCTCGCTTGATGTTATCACTCAAGCCGGTGATTTCTTAGCGGTTAAAGAGGCCATCGAGGCGAGTGAGATGCAACCTGATTTCGCTGATATCGTCATGGAGCCTTCGACTAAGGTCGAGCTTGATGAAGAGACGGCAGAAAAACTCTTGCGATTGGTTGACATGTTAGAAGATTTAGACGATGTTCAAACTGTTTCAACCAATGCAGATATAGCCGATGACATCATCGAAAAGCTCCAGTAAGCCCAATAGAATCATAATCGGTATCGATCCTGGCTCGCGTATAACGGGCTACGGCATCGTAACCTTCGCCAATCAACAGTGTCACCATGTTGCAAGCGGTGTCTTGAACGTCGGCAGTGGTGATCTTGCTGATCGTCTCTATGCTATCTCGCAGGGCTTAAGCGATATTATCGATGAGTATCGACCGACGGAAGCCGCACTCGAAGATGTTTTTGTCCACCGTAATGCTGGTTCAGCGTTAAAGCTTGGCCAAGCGCGTGGGGCTGCGATTGTCGCGGTTGCGCGTCAAGGACTTACGCTCGAGGGCTATACACCGCGGCAAATCAAACAAGCTGTGGTTGGCTACGGCGGAGCTGACAAGCCCCAAGTTCAACACATGATAAAAATTTTGTTAAACTTAACGAAACCCATCAAAGCTGATGCGGCTGATGCTCTGGCGGTTGCCATTTGTCACGCGCACATGGCTGAGAGTCTTAAAAAAATAAAGGAAAATAATAATGATTGGACGACTATCCGGTAAGCTTGTTGCCAAAGAGCCGCCGATGGTAACGGTCGATGTTGCTGGTGTCGGATATGACTGCATGGTGTCTATGCATACGTTCGAGCGGATCGGTGATATGGGTGAGACTGTCGTGTTATTTACCCATCTTATTTGGCGAGAGGACAACATTAGTCTTTACGGCTTTGCTTCAGAGGCTGAACGGCAAGTTTTTCGTGATTTACTCAAAGTAAGCGGCGTTGGCGCCAAGGTTGCGCTCAGTATCTTATCGCACTTAAGCGTACAAGATATTGTTAACGCAATTCAAAATAATCAAGTCGATATACTTGTACGAGTTCCTGGGATTGGTAAGAAGACAGCCGAGCGAATGATGCTCGATTTACGCGACCGCTTGTCACACAATTTACATTTCGAACATGCGACAAGGGTTCATCCCGAAGCTAAGGCTGCAACGTCGAGTAGCGCTGAAGCTGTCGCTGCACTTGTGAACTTAGGTTATAAAGCAGCTGATGCAAACCGGATCGTTGCTAAGTTCGATTCCACAAGCTCAACCGCTGAACTTATTCGTCAAGCATTGAAGGAGTTTGCGCAGTGATACGCGAAGATAGCCCAATTAATAGTGATGTGTTGCGCGATGAAAAACGCACTGACCATGCGCTGCGTCCTAAACGACTGAGCGACTACATCGGTCAGACACAAGTAAAAACGCAGATGGCGTTATTCATTGAGGCTGCACGCAAGCGCGATGAGTCACTCGACCATGTCTTAGTCTTTGGTCCTCCAGGCCTAGGTAAGACGACACTCGCGCACATCATCGCAAACGAACTCGGTGTACAGTGTAAACAAACGTCGGGACCTGTATTAGAACGAGCGGGTGATCTCGCCGCGTTGCTAACGAATCTCGAAGAGAACGATGTGTTGTTTATTGATGAGATTCATCGCATGAGTCCTGCTATCGAAGAGATTTTGTATCCCGCAATGGAAGATTGCAAACTCGATATCATGATAGGCGAAGGGCCCGCTGCGCGATCAATTAAAATCGATCTGCCGCCTTTTTGTCTCGTGGGTGCGACAACTCGTGCTGGTTTGCTTACCTCGCCACTGCGCGATCGCTTCGGCATCGTGCAGCGTTTAGAATTTTACGACAGAGCAGCACTTACAGAGATTATTACGCGCAGCGCAAATTTATTAAATGTACCGATACAAGAACAAGGTGCGATGGAAATTGCGAAACGCGCACGTGGCACACCCAGAATTGCTAACCGCCTCGTGCGGCGTGTGCGCGATTATGCCGAGGTGAATGGTGATGGTTGTATTACCGTTGAGATTGCTGATGCAGCACTTGATATGCTCGATGTTGATAAAGAAGGATTAGATATTCTCGATCGTAAATTATTAACGGCGATCATTGAGCGTTACGACGGTGGGCCCGTTGGGCTTGATAGTTTAGCTGCAACAATTGGTGATGAGCGCGGTACAATCGAAGATGTAATCGAGCCGTATCTCATTCAAGAAGGTTTTATCATGCGCACGCCTCGCGGTCGCGTTGCCACCAAACGCGCCTATGAACATTTTGGTTTGAAAAGTGAGCCACACGCACCACAACAAACATTCCCGTTAGACGGCTAAGGAGGAGTTTTATGCAGACATCATGGCTAAATTACTTTCTAGACGCGAGTTTTGTCGTGCAATTGGTGATGCTTACACTGATCGCAGCCTCAATCATGTCATGGACCTACATTTTACAACGCAGAACGTATTACAAGCGTGTGCGTAGTCTTATGGAAGACTTCGATAAACGCTTTTGGTCGGGCTCTGATCTAACAAGTCTCTATAGCGACATGCAACAACAAGGTGAGCAGCAAGGCATAGCCGCAATCTTTTACGCGGGCTTCAAATCATTTATCCAAGCACGACAACACGCAGGACCACCAAGCGCGCTCGACATGGAAAACGTACAACGTGGTATGTACGTTGCGCAAATGCGCGAAGAAGAAAAGCTCGATAAACATTTGCCATTTTTAGCATCGGTCGGTTCAATCAGTCCCTATATCGGTTTGTTTGGTACCGTGTGGGGTATTATGACCGCGTTCCATGCTCTAGGTCATGTTGAACAAGCGACGATTAGCATGGTTGCGCCGGGGATTTCTGAAGCGCTTGTTGCAACTGCGCTTGGTTTATTTGCAGCGATTCCTGCCGTTCTTGCCTATAACCGCTTTCAAAGCGAAAGTAATCGTATCGCGCAAGCTTATCTTGCCTTTCAAGAAGAATTTTATAGTATCTTACAACGCCAAGTGCAGGAGTCTCAGTGAGATATTCAAGACTACGCAGCAGACGACGCGCGCTTGCGTCTGAGATCAATGTCGTGCCTTATATTGATGTGATGTTGGTGTTGCTCGTTATTTTTATGATCACGGCACCTCTGTTGCATCAGGGGGTGCAAGTGCAATTGCCTAACGCCTCGGCAAAAGCCGTACCGCCTAGTTCAACGCGGCCCATGGTGGTGACGTTAACACATGATGGCAAGATTTATTTTAGTCATGCGCTTAATTCTCGTAAGGCGCTTACAATGCAAACACTACTCACAAACGTTGCTGCTAACGTGCGACTTAGGCGTCAGGCAAAGGGTGATACAACGATTTACGTCCGTGCTGATAGTCATGTTAATTACGGTGACGTTGTCAATGTCATGGCGGCGATGCAACAAGTTGGGGCAAGCGAGATTGGGCTTCTAACTGAACCTAAGGCGAAGCACTATGTATAAGCTTTTGCAACCACCTTATCGTCTCTACTTGATTATTGCTGTGCTCATGCATTTAACGATACTTGCGATTGTTACCATACAGCCGCATAAACCAAAACGTGTTCGATCTGTTAGAGTCGTTTCACCGCAAAAGATTGTGCGCTCAAACATCGTTGCAAGGGCAGATGTAGATAAGACAATAAAGCGGTTAGAGCGTCAAGAACATATGCGCAAGAAGCGTCTTGCTGATGAGGCGCAAATATTTAAATCACAAACAGCTGCTAATAAAAAATTAAAACAAAAACTTGCGAAGCTAAAAGAAGCTAAGCGCTTGCGTGATGCTAAAGCGCGTCAAGAGATTAACCGCCTTCGTCGTATAAAAAAACAAGCTGCATTGCTTGAGGCAAAAAAACAACGCGAAGCGAAATTGCTTGCTCTCAAGAAAGCGAAAGAAGAACAGCGTCTTAAAGCATTAAAACGCGAAGCACTAAAAGTTGCTAAGCGAAAACGTCAAATGGAAGAGGCACTAAAACGGCGCAAAGAACAAGCGGCTTTAGAGGCTAAACGCAAAGCTTTGGCGCGTAAACGAGAAGCTGAAGCATTAGCTAAGCGTGAAGCAGAGGCTAAACGTCAAGCATTAGAGCTCGCGAGACAAAAAGCCGAACAAGAAGCTATAGCAGCAAGAGAGCACGCGCGAACGCTTCGTGAGATCGAACGCTATAAGGCGATGATAACAGCTGCTATCGCGCGGCAGTGGTTGATTGGAGATGATGTCAACCCTGAGCTTACTGGCGTATTATTGATTCGTGTGGCGCAAAATGGTACCGTTTTAAGTGTTCAATTAGTGAAGAGCAGTGGTCATTCAGCTCTTGACCGTTCAGCGCGAATGGCTGTTTATAAAGCGTCTCCACTTGCTGTTCCGGCTGAACCCACTCTTTTCAATCACTTTAGGACGCTACGTTTGACGTTTACACCGCGTGGTGTGCTTGGTTAGTTCACTTATCCTTGGAGGAATGTTGTGCCGGGAGAAGATAATCGAGATGTTAATAAGTACCAACCTATCACTGACCAAGACGGTCCTTGTGAACGTTGCGAACCCCTGCCACAGCAAAGCTTCTTTTCTACTCCACCAGCCACATCAGATGAGGAAGCTTTCATAAGACAGTCTCGCAAGTTACGAAAGCGCGCATGTCCTGATTTTTATGATTATGAGCAAACAATAGAGCGTGCAAAGCGATGTGAAATTGAGAATGAAAAGCGTAATCCTGGCGTATCTAATGTGACGTTTGACAAAGAAGTCATGCTTACTGGGTATGGCTACTTAGTCTGGGAAAATGCTCGCCTCAAACATAAAATTCAGGTGCTTACTAGTTTATTGAGTGATATACAACGCGAGTGTTGGGATATGCAAGTTAAATTGACACAGCGCTCCATAGATTCACCCAATCCTCGCTTTTTACAAGCTTCGTCTGGCTCGATGAGGGAAGCGGTTGGTAGGGATTCAGTGGATGAAAGTGTCTTAACTGATATCCAGGCTGCTCGCAGTTCTCTGAACCCTAAGCTCTTTTTCACCTCTCATGTTGAGAATATCACTAATGATAAAGCAAGCTCTAACCCCGTGTTACTGAGCCAACAGCAGAGTAATCCACTTTTTTGAGCTTCTACCCATCCCACTTTTGTGGTAGAATAATGGTCAATACCTGATATAAGTAAGAACGCTAGTTAGGCTAGTGATAATAATGGGGGTGCTATGAAGAAAAGAGCTTTAATTGGACTCATATTTTGTCTAATTTTTGTCTCCCCTGCGTTTGCTGCGCTCGATTTAGAATTAACACAGGGTATCGAGGGCTCGATACCTGTTGCGGTTGAGCCGTTTGCTGGTAGTACCGAACTTGGTCGCGATTATCACGTCGATAGTATCGTGGCGCTGGATTTACAAAATAGCGGCCGTTTCCGCCTCGTAGCACCTGAGAAAGCGGTCGCCATGCATAGCGATGGTCTTGTGACAGGCTCGGTGATGAAGTTACGCGATGGCCGATACCGCGTTCACTACCAACTCAAAGAAGTCATTGGTAGTCAGCAGGCTTTGCTTGATCAGCACTTTATTGTGCAAGAGCGTGATTTACGCCGCGTTGCCCATATTATCGCTGATGCGGTGTACGAGAAGTTAACCGGTGAGAAGGGTGTTTTCTCGACTCAGATAGCCTATGTGCTCGTGCAAGACGTTGGTGGCGGTGAGCGCCGTTATATGCTCGAAGTAGCTGATGCCGATGGTTTTGACCCAAGTGTCTTGGTAACGTCGAGAGAGCCGATTATGTCACCGACATGGTCGCCTAACGGGAGTCAGCTTGCGTATGTTTCGTTTGAAGATGAACGCGCGCAAGTGTTTACACTGCACGTTGCGAGTGGTGAGCGCACGCTAGTATCAAGTTTTGCTGGCATCAATGGCGCACCTGCTTGGTCGCCAGATGGGAAGCAGTTGGCGTTAGTGTTAACGAAACACGATAAGCCAAAGATTTTTGTATTGCGTCTTGCAGATGGGCGTATGCGTCAAGTGACTTTTGGACATTCGTTAGACACGGAGCCTGCTTGGTCACCTGATGGTGGCTCGCTCGTGTTTACATCGAACCGCGGCGGTTCGCCACAGATATACAAAGTTACCCTGGCCAACAACAAGGTCGAACGGATGACGTTTGTAGGAGGGTATAATGCGCGTGCGTCGTTCACACCGGATGGCAAACATATGGTTATGTTGCATCGGGAACGCGGCATGTTTAATATAGCACTTCAGGATGTACGAAGTGGCACCGTACAAATTCTCACCCAATCGGGGCATGACGAATCTCCGAGTGTTGCGCCCAATGGGCGTGTTGTGCTTTATGCAACACGTTATGGCGGGCAAGGGGTATTGAGCATTGTGTCAATGGATGGACGCTTGCGTTGGCGGTTACCGGCACGTGAAGGTGATGTTCGTGAGCCGGCTTGGTCGCCCTTGGTAGGTTAAGTTTTACAATAATAAGAGGTAGTTACCATGAAATGGCAAACATCCATCATGACAGGTTTAATGGGCTGTGCGGCCCTTGGGCTCGTATCGTGTAGCGGTATGAACGATACCGAGACGGTACTCGCTCAGGCGAATAGTACCGATGTCGTCGAAGCGAGCGATACGGCAGGGACACAAACCCAAGGTCTTGCTAACCGTGGTCGTATTACAGCATACGACAACAACAGCAATGCGACGACTGTTGCGAACAACAGTCATGGCAGCGCGACGTATTATTTTGACTTTGATAAGTCGGCTGTGCATCAAGCGGATATTGATAATGTGATGGCTCAAGCGCGCTATCTTGCGAGTCACCCACAGGCGCATATTTTGCTTGCTGGACATACAGATGAACGCGGAAGTCGCGAATACAATGTCGCACTGGGCGACAGACGCGCGAGAGCGCTACGAGATATGATACTCACAGTAAACGGTGTTGATGCTCGTCAAATCCGTATCGTGAGTTATGGTGAAGAAAAGCCGGCTGCACTCGGCCATAACGAGAATGCATATCGGCAAAACCGTCGGGTACAGTTGAGTTACCGGCGATAACGCTAGGAGAAAAGACTTATGTTTAAAGCACGATTAGGTTTAGCTGTTGTGGCACTCGGTATGTCGATTGCCTCAGTAGTTATGGCGGTCGCCCCCGTCGAGGAAGCTGAACCAGACGCATTGGCCCCAGCTACCAATCAGGTGGCCGCGCCTAGTCGTGACCGCGCGATGATGATGCTCGTTAACAAGATCCAAGCCATGCAGCAAGAGATGCAAAAGTTGCGTGGACAATTAGAAGTTCAGGCACACGATCTTCGTTTAATGGAACAACAGCAACGTGCGTTTTACCAAGATTTAAATCTCCGTGTCGCAAAGACTGAAAATAGTTTGACGAAAGTCGCTGAGGCGCGCGCAAACGCAGTTGTTGCAGCAACTGCTATCAAACAAGCGGTATCAGCGAAGGCGGCAATGTCGGAGGCGCAACCTGCGACAAAAATTGCAAAAAAGATTGAAAGCGCTAATACGCCTAAAGCGCAGTACCAACAGGCTTACAAACTCATCAAAGGTAAAAACTACAGCGATGCCGAAAAAGCGCTACGCGGTTTTATCGAGGCGTATCCTCGTCACGAATTAACGGCAAATGCGCATTACTGGTTAGGCGAGTTGCTTATTAACCGTGGTCAATACGATGAGGCTATCAAGCAATTTAACTTGGTTATCGATCAGTTCGGTAACTCACCGAAGCGTGCTGCAGCGATGCTCAAGCTAGGCTATGCGTATTTTCGTAAAGGCGAGTTTGTATCTGCACGCGGTGAGCTTGGGAAAGTTAAAAAGCAATATCCTAATTCAACCACCGCGCGATTAGCGTCTGCGCGACTCTTAGATATGGATAAACGTGGTTTGTGAGTCGGTTACGCATTACTGAAATCTTCCACTCGCTACAGGGTGAAACAAAAACGGTGGGTATTCCCACCGTTTTCATTCGTTTAACGGGTTGCCCATTGCGCTGTCAATACTGCGACTCTGCCTATGCCTTCAAAGGCGGCGAGTGGCGCACATTCGATGATATTCTTTCACACGTTAAATCCTATGATTGCAAATTTGTGACAGTCTCAGGTGGCGAGCCACTCGCACAACCTGATTGTGTTGCTTTGCTTAAACGTCTTTGTGATGAAGGCTTTGAAGTCTCGCTCGAGACGAGCGGCGCGCTCGACATTAGCCAAGTCGATACGCGCGTTAGTCGTGTTGTAGACTTAAAAACGCCGGGCTCGAAAGAGTGCGACAAGAACCTGTGGACAAACATCAATGAGCTTACTCCTAACGACCAAGTAAAATTCGTTATCTGTAACCGAGAAGATTACGATTGGGCGAAGCAGTGTATTGTAGATCATGGTTTACAAGCTCGATGCCCCGTGCTTTTTTCCCCAAGCTATGAAGAGCTAGCACCTGCTGTGCTTGCAGATTGGATTTTGAGTGACAAATTAGGTGTTAGGTTTCAACTGCAGTTACATAAGGTTCTGTGGGGTGATGTGCCTGGCAAGTAGGCTAGCGTGCCATCTGTCTAATACCCGCAACTCCATACCCACCACATGCCAAAACTCTATCTAAATCATCAGGCATCATGCCACCTAGTGCGAAGACCGGTAGGGACACGACTTTTAGAAGCTCACCAAATCGCTCCCAGCCTAGAGGAGTCGTGTCTGGGTGTGAGTCTGTCCGTTTAACAGGCGATAGGGTAACGAAATCAACACCTATTGCTTGGGCATGGATAAGCTCTTGCTCGTTGTGGCAGGAAGCCGCAATTAGCTTTTTTTTCGGTAGTGGGCGTTTCTCAAGGCGCATGAGCCTCTCTGCTGTCAGATGAACCCCGTCCGCATTTAGCTTTAGGGCAAGCTCTGGAGGTGCGTTTAGGAGTAGGGGCGATTGGCTGCCTCGCAGGGCCTCGATGGCGCGTTTGGCAAGTGATTCGTAGACTTTAGTCGAGAGCTGCTTTGCCCGCAGTTGAAGTAAGACAGAGGTATTTTCACTGTTAATCAATAGGTTATCTACGATAAGCTCAACGGGCTTCTCACCTGTAATGATATAGTGTCTAGGGAGTTCAATAGTATGCTTCATGGCTTAGCAGTGGCGTGATTATGTCCTATGTTGACCTCTAGAAATACATATTTTGCCTATTGAGTTAGTGCATCATTCTTTCTGTAAAAAGCAATCGATGTTGAATTGAGGCAGGTCAAAGCTTACTCTCAAGTTTGTTTCCGTAGCAAGAAATAAACAAGGAGAAAAAAATGACCTGCGAGGAAGATTCTAACGTATATGAGGTGGTGTTGGAAC